>Ga0209487_1002385_pt1 | contig 15305 bp, 12 predicted proteins | sample Poulit2012_FD_187524 | JGI IMG/M metagenome (GOLD analysis project Ga0209487, IMG submission 187524) | Agricultural soil microbial communities from Georgia to study Nitrogen management - Poultry litter 2012 (SPAdes) (version 2) | ecosystem: Environmental > Terrestrial > Soil > Agricultural land... | reverse complement strand
CCACGTGCTCACCGACGCCGGCACACCCGTGCTGGCGATCAAGGCCCGCGAGCTGGGCCGGGGCGCCCTGGTGGTCGGGGACCGGGTGGACCTGGTCGGCGATGTGTCCGGGGCGGAGGGCACCCTGGCACGGGTGGTGCGGGTGCACGAACGGACCACAGTGCTGCGCCGCAGCGCTGAGGACAGCGAGTCCCATCAGCGGGCGATCGTGGCAAACGCCGACCAGCTGGTGATCGTCACCGCGCTGGCGGACCCCGAACCGCGGCCCCGGATGGTGGACCGGTGCATGGTGGCCGCCTTCGACGCCGGGATGGATGCGCTGCTCTGCTTGACCAAGGCGGACCTGGCACCGCCGGAACCGTTCCTGCAGCGCTACGCCGGGCTGGACGTACCGGCGGTGACGACCCGCCAGACCGAGGGCGTGGTGCGCGGGCTGGCCGATGTGCGCGAGCACCTGGTCGGGCGGATGTCGGTGCTGGTGGGGCACTCCGGGGTGGGCAAGTCGACCCTGGTGAACGCCCTGGTGCCGGACGCAGGGCGGGCCATCGGTGTGGTGAACGTGGTCACCGGACGCGGCCGGCACACCTCCTCCTCCGCCGTGGCACTGGCGTTGCCGGAGGGCGGGTGGATCATCGACACCCCGGGCGTGCGGTCCTTCGGTCTGGCGCACGTAGATCCGGACCGGTTCCTGGCAGCGTTCACCGACCTCGCCGAGGTGGCGCGCGACTGCCCGCGCGGGTGCACCCATGCTGACGATGCCCCGGACTGTGCACTCGACGAGTGGGTGACCGGTGCCGGGCCGGTGGGCCGGGCGCGGTTGGAGTCGTTCCGCCGGCTGCTGGCCTCACGCCTGGCCGGCGACGACTGACCCACCCCGGTACAGCCCCCCTTCTCCTGCACGGGCACCACACACTCCCCTGCACGGAGGCACTTTTGTGACACTGAGGTGTTCTTTGCGTGCCTCAGTGTCACAAAAGTGCCTCCGCAGCCATCGGCGGGAGTGGCACAGCGGCGCGGCGGCGCGGCGGCAGAGCCTCGCGGCGTCGCGGTCAGGCGGACCTGATCACTTGCGGTGCGACAGCGCGGAGAGCACGTCCCGGTCCATCCGAGAGATCAGGTCGATCTGGATGTCCTTGGGGCAGGCGGCCGTGCACTCCCCGATCTGGGTGCAACCACCGAAACCTTCGGCGTCGTGCTGGGCGACCATGTCGAGCACCCGGGTGTGCCGCTCGGGCTGCCCCTGCGGCAGCATGCCCAGGTGGGCGACCTTCGCGGCCATGAACAGCGAGGCGGACCCGTTCGGGCAGGCGGCCACGCAGGCACCGCAGCCGATGCAGGTGGCAGCGTCGAAGGCGGCGTCCGCGTCGGCCTTGTTCACCGGGATGGAGTTGGCTTCCGGGGCGGTGCCGGTCGGTGCGGTGATGTAACCACCGGCCTGGATGATCCGGTCGAACGAGGACCGGTCCACCACCAGGTCCTTGATCACCGTGAACGGCTCCGCGCGCCAGGGCTCCACGTCGATCACGTCACCGTCGGAGAAGCTGCGCATGTGCACCTGACACGTGGTGACGTTGCTCCCCGGACCGTGGGAGAGCCCGTTGATCACCAGGCCACACATGCCGCAGATGCCCTCGCGGCAGTCCGAGTCGAACGCGATCGGGTCCTCACCTTCCACGGTGAGCTGTTCGTTGAGCACGTCGAGCATCTCCAGGAACGACATGTCCTCGGAGACGTCGGCCACCTGGTAGGTGTGCATCTTTCCGGGTGCGTCACTGTCGGGCTGACGCCAGACCCGCAGGGTGATGTTCACTTATAGCTCCGCTGCTTCATCTGGATGTTGTGGTACACCAGGTCTTCCTTGTGCAGGACCGGTTTGCCGCCCTCGCCGCCGAACTGCCAGGCCGCCACGTAGGCGAAGTTCTCGTCATCGCGCAGCGCCTCCCCGTCCTCGGTCTGGTGCTCGGCGCGGAAGTGCGCACCGCAGGACTCGGCCCGGTGCAGCGCGTCGATGCACATCAGCTCGGCGAGCTCGAAGAAGTCCGCCACCCGACCGGCCTTCTCCAGCGTCTGGTTCAGCTCCTCGTTGGTGCCGGTGACCTTCACGTCCCGCCAGAACTCCTCACGCAGCTCCCGGATCAGGTCGATCGCCTTGACCAGCCCCTCCTCGGTGCGCTCCATACCGCAGTACTCCCAGACGATGTGGCCCAGGTCGCGGTGGAAGGAGTCCACCGTGCGGGTGCCGTTGACGGCGAGCAGCTTCTCGATGCGCGCGCGGACCTCCTCCGCGGCGGCGACTGCCTCCGGGTGGTCCGGGCCGATCTCCTCGAACGGCGCGTCGGCGAGGTAGTTGCTGATCATCGGTGGGAGCACGAAGTACCCGTCGGACAGGCCCTGCATCAGCGCGCTGGCGCCGAGCCGGTTCGCCCCGTGGTCGGAGAAGTTCGCCTCCCCGATCACGAACAGGCCGGGGATGGTGGACTGCAGGTCGTAGTCGACCCAGAGGCCGCCCATCGTGTAGTGCACCGCCGGGTAGATGCGCATCGGCACCTCGTAGGGGTTCTCCCCGGTGATCTGCTCGTACATCTCGAACAGGTTGCCGTACTTCGCCTCGACCGCCTTGCGGCCCATCCGCTCGATCGCGGAAGCGAAGTCCAGGTACACCCCGCGCCCGCCGGGGCCCACACCGCGGCCCTCGTCACAGACCTGCTTGGCCGCCCGCGCGGCCACGTCCCGGGGCACCAGGTTGCCGAATGCGGGATACCTGCGCTCCAGGTAGTAGTCCCGCTCATCGGGCGGGATGTCCCGCGGGTGGCGGGTGTCCCCGCCCTCCTTCGGCACCCAGATGCGACCGTCGTTGCGCAGCGACTCGCTCATCAGGGTGAGCTTCGACTGGAAGTCACCGGAGACCGGGATACAGGTCGGGTGGATCTGGGTGTAGCAGGGGTTGGCGAAGTAGGCACCCTTGCGGTGGGCCCGCCAGGTGGCCGTCACGTTGCAGCCCATCGCGTTCGTGGACAGGAAGTACACGTTGCCGTAGCCGCCGCTGCCGAGCACCACAGCATCGGCCAGGTGAGTCTCGATCTCGCCGGTGACCATGTCCCGCACGACCACCCCGCGGGCCCGGCCCTCGGCCACGACCAGCTCGAGCATCTCGTGCCGGGTGTGCATCTCCACGTTGCCGGCGGCGATCTGGCGCTCCAGTGCTTGGTAGGCGCCGAGCAGCAGCTGCTGGCCGGTCTGGCCACGGGCGTAGAAGGTGCGGGAGACCTGCACGCCACCGAAGGAACGGTTGTCCAGCAGGCCGCCGTACTCACGCGCGAACGGCACCCCCTGGGCGACACACTGGTCGATGATCTCCACGCTGATCTGCGCCAGCCGCCAGGAGTTCGACTCCCGGGACCGGTAGTCCCCGCCCTTGACCGTGTCGTAGAAGAGCCGATCGATGCTGTCGCCGTCGTTGCGGTAGTTCTTCGCCGCGTTGATCCCGCCCTGGGCGGCGATAGAGTGCGCTCGGCGCGGGGAGTCCTGGTAGCAGAAGTTCTTCACGTGGTAGCCGGCCTCGCCGAGGGTGGCGGCCGCGGAGCCGCCGGCCAGGCCGGTGCCGATGATGATCACCGATCGCTTCCGGCGGTTGGCCGGACTGACCAGCTTGGCATCGAGCCGGCGCTGGTCCCACGTCTGGTGCAGCGGCCCGTCGGGCGCAGTGGTGTCGGCGATCGGGTCGCCGTCGACGTAGTAGTTGCTGAGGTTGACGCTCACTTAGCCGACCAATCCAAACAGAATCGCGAAGGGTGGGATCAGGAAGCCCACCGTGATCAGGAGTGCCACCACCGTGGCCAGCACGTTCAGGTGCCGGCGGCGGCGGACGCTGGTGTTGGCGCCGAGGGAAGCCAGCGCCGCCCAGATGCCGTGGCGCAGGTGGAACCCTACGGCCAGCAGCGCCACCGTGTAGCTGAGCACCACCCACCAGATGGAGAACCCGTTGACGACCCGCTCGTACGGGCTGCCGGAGGCCCCGCCTGGAGAGATGGTGTTCCAGGTCAGGTGCAGCAGGTGGTAGATCACGAACAGCGCGATGATCACCCCGCCCCAGCGCATGGTGAACGAGGCGTAGGTGCGCTGGTTGCCACGTGGAGCCTTGCTGGACACATACCGCCGACCCCCGCCGCCAGCGGTCGCCAGGCGCATCCGCCGCCAGAGCGTGACCGCGCAGACGATGTGCACGATCACCGCCACCAGCAGCACCACACGGATGACCCACAGCGCCCCGGCGTAGGGCAGGAGTGGTTCACCCATGGTGCGCAGGTGGTGGGAGTAGGTGTCGAAGGCCTCCTGGCCGGCGAACACCTTGAGGTTGCCGTACATGTGCGCCAGCAGGTAGAGGACGAGGATCAGTCCACTGATCGCCATCGCGACCTTGAGCACGATGGTCGACCACCACACTGATCTGGTCGAAGATGTCACCGTTCGCGTTGCCACCCTTCTAACCTATCCCTTCCGAGGGGTGAGACGTGCCGGGATCGGCGCCCGGCGGGCCGAACCGGCGGGTTCTGTCGGTGAACGGGCGCAGGGACTGCGCAGAAGGCCGCCAAACCGGCGGGTGATTGACGTTATAGACAACGCCGATGGTGCGAAATTCCGCCAGTTTCCCGCCTTGTCGGTCACCCGCCGGAGCGGCCGGCCACGGCGGGCGGTCCGGCCACGGCGGGGCGGTCAGGCCCTGGTGACCCCGGCGGCGTCCACGTCGTAGCTCACGCCGCCCACGCGCAGGCCGCGCAGCACCGCATCCGGGTCCACGTCCGCCAGCCGCGGTGTCGCACTCACCTCACCGGACGGGTCGACGTGCAGACCGAACAGTCCGGAGACGACCAGCTCCACCCAGGAACCTGCCGAGGAGCAGGACCAGTCGATCAGGTACGGGAACTGCGGTGGAGTCTTGCGCGCTCCCCCGTTCACCGGCTCGGCGGCCTCCTCGACGAAGTGCGCCTGCCCCGGTGGGCCCTGGTTGGCAGTGCGGGCCAGGCCGGGCAACCAGTGCGCCACCACGTCCGGGCGGCCGAGCTCGATCACCGAACGGGCAGCATCCGCCGGCCACGCCGGGTAGGCACCGTTCCACTGGTGGTCCGCGCGCAGCGAGTAGCCGGCATCGGCGTCCAGCGGCGACAGCGCCCGCATCCAGGACGGGGTCTGCAGCTCTCTGGTGAAGAAGTCCACCATCTCGGCGCGGACCTGCTCGTCGAGATCGTCGGCGATCGTGGTGCCCACCGTGGCGAAGTCGTAGCAGTGCCGGGTCGGCAGCAGCGTGCCATCGGGCTGGCGGGCGTGGAAGAACCCGGCCCCAGGGATGTACAGCTCCTTGACCAGCCCGGCGAGCTCGTCGGCCTCGGTGCGCAGCTGGGCGGCCTCCTCGGCGTCACCGTCCAGCTCGGCGATCCGGGCCGCGGTACGCATGCACCACACGTTCGCGGCGTTCAGGCTGGCGACCTCGTGCACGTAGGTGGACACGCACTCCAGCAAGTTGTCGATCTCACCATAGTCCGCCAGGCCGCTGCTGGAACGGATACGGTGCCAGGCCCGCGCCCAAGACCGTACGTGCTCGCGCAGCGGGCGGGTAGCACCATCCGGCGTGGTCAGCTCCTCGTCGAGGAAGCCGATGTCTCCGGTGTAGGCGATGTAGTCGCGCACCAGGCGGGTCATCGCATAGTGGTTGACCGAGTACCAGTAGCCGACCGGCCCGCCGGTGAGCCACTCGGTGCCGAAGTGGGAGTCGATGTCCAGGCCCACCCAGTGCGCGATCTGCCGGCGCATCACCGCAGGGTCGAGCAGCGCGTGCACCTGCGAGGACAGCGAGTAGTCCCAGATGAACGTGGTGGTCTGCCAGTACCGGGGCATCAACGTGTCGTAGGTGCGCCCGAGCACCGATGCCGGGTTGTCCCGCCGGAACCAGAGCACTCCGACCGCGCCCCACCAGTACAGCCGGCGCAACGCCTCGTTCTTGGTGTCCAGGACAGGAAGTGCACCGGAGAACTCCTCGTCCTCGGGCTCGAACAGTGCGGCGATGGAGGCGTCCCAGGTCCGCTCGCTGTCCGCAGCGGCCCGGTCCAGGCCCGCGACCATCCGGTCGGCAGCAGCCACCGCGTCGGTCTGCTCTGCCGCGATCGCGTGCACGTACCCCCACGTCGCTTCGCCGCCCGCCGGCACCTCGACCTCCGCCTCGACCACCCGAGGGCCACCGTCCAGCAGCTGGGCGCCCTCCGGCAGCACGAGCTCCTGCACCGCCCACGCGCTCTGGTCGCTGCCGAGCACCCGGGCCCCGGACCGGCTGGTGTGGTTGACCGCCTGCGGCGGCTCGGCGGCCCGCCACGGCTCTGGCGACCTGGTTACGGTCGAGGTGAGCCAGACGCCGAGGCGCAGGGTGCGCTGCGGACCGGTGTTGCGCACGCGCAGCTGCACGCTGACGCCGGGCTCCCCGGGCGGGCACACGGTGACCGTCTCGATCTGCCAGCCGTCGATCTCGGTGCGGCGCTCCACCCGGTCCGGGCGCCAGCGGGTGTGCACCGGCTGGCCGAAGGACCGGGCCAGGCGACCGTCGAGGTACAGCTGTGCGCTGATCGAGTCGCCCTGGGACACCGGCGGCACGTTCAGGCTGCGCACCGCCAGCACGTCGTGGTCGACCTGTGCGGTGGCCCAGTGGTTGGTCAGCCCGGGCGGGTTGACCATGTCGTCGTAGCGGTCCAGCACCTCGTCGCCGGCCAGGTCGGCGCAGGTGGGGATGAGCGGGTTCGGCACGTGGATCTCTCCTGTTGTTCCGGTCGTGTCGGTTCGAAGAACGTGAGTGTCGGTCAGCCGGGTAGCTGCTGGTGCAGCCAGCCGGCCAGGTGGGCGTCATCGTGGGCACCGCCGGCCTCGTGGCCGTTGTAGCGCCAGGTGCGTACCTCGGGTGTCACCTGCTCGACCGCATTGATCGCACCGAAGATTCCGGAGGGTGGGCAGACCAGGTCAGCCAGGCCCACCGACACCCACGTGGGGCAGGCGACCCGCGGCATCAGGTGGGTCAGGTCGACGAAGTCGAGCACGGCGAGGATCTCCTCGGCGCGGGTGCGGTGCACCCCGAGGTAGGTCGAGAGATCCCCGTACGGGCCGGCGTCGGTGACCTCGAGGGAGCGGGCGATGCCGCACAGGAACGGGGTCCGTGCCCCGGTCGCGGCCACCCCGGGGTGCAGGGCGGCGGCTGCGAGCGCCATCGCCCCGCCCTGGCTGTGCCCCACGGTCGCGATCCGGTCGGGGTCAGCGCCGGGCAGCTGGGCCGCAGCGTCGACGGCGAGCACCGCGTCGGTGAGCAGGCGGCGGTAGTACAGGTGGTCGGGATGGTCCACGCCGCGGGTGAGCAGCCCGCCGCCGGCCGGTCCGCTGCCGTGCGGGTCCGGGGTGTCACCGGTGTTCCACACCCCGCCCTGGCCACGGGAGTCGACCACGAGCTGGGCGAACCCGTGGGCGGCCCAGGTGAGGCGTTCGTGCACCAGGCCGCGGCCGCCGCCGTAGCCGAGGTACTCCACCACCACCGGCAGCGGGCTGCTCGCACCCCGCGGCAGCAGCCACCAGCCGCGCACCTCCTCCCCGCCGAAGCCGGAGAAGGTCACGTCGTAGCTGTCCACGACAGCCAGCCCGGAGGCGACCGGCTCGCACCGGGGCTCACCAGCGGCCGCCCGGCTCTCGGCCAGGGTCCGGTCCCAGAACTCGCGGTGCCCGGTGGGGGCCGGCCGCGGGCAGCGGTACTCGCGCAGCTGCGCCAGCGGCAGGTCGACCAGCACCATCAGGGCCACCGGGCGTACAGGTCAGCCAGTGCCTGTGGGAGCCGGTCCTCGGTGTGGTCGGCGAAGCTGCTGTTCGGCAGCAGCGGATACCAGTCCGGCCGGCCCGGGTCCCGGTCGTAGGGGTAAGGCCCGAGCTCGCGGTAGAGCTCGGCGTACTGGGCGACCTTGTCGCGGTCCAGCTGTACACCCAGGCCCGGTTCGGTGGGCACGGCCATCTTGCCGTCGGAGTAGGGTCGCAGCCCGCCGACCACCACGTCGTCGAGCAGGTGGTGGTAGTGCGCATCAGCGGCGAAGGACAGGTTCGGCAGCACTGCGCCGAGGTGCAGCATGGTGGCCAGCTGGATGCCCAGCTCCCCGGAGGAGTGCACGGCCACGCCGAGGCTGAACGCCTCGCAGATGCCACCGGCACGGATGCACGGGCGTATCCCACCCCAGAAGGTGGTGTCCAGCAGGATCACGTCCACAGCGGGGTTGAGCACGTTCGCTGCGAGCTGCTCGAAGTTCACCACCACGGTGTTCGTGGCCAGCGGCACTCGGGTGTTCTCCCGCACCCGGCGCATCCCGGTGAGCGAGTAGACCGGGTCCTCGAGGTAGTCGTTCGGCAGGTCCTCGATGGCGTGGGCGAACCGGATGGAGTCCTCGGTGCTGAGCGCCCCGTTGGGGTCGTAGCGGAACTGGTCGTCCGGGAAGGCCTCGGCGAGCGCACGGTAGCCCTCGAGCTCGAAGTCGGTGTCGAACACCCCGGCCTTGAGCTTGTGCACGCGGAACCCGTGCTGCTCCTTCAACCGTCTCGCCTCGTCGACCAGCTGGTCGATGGTGCGCACCTCCCCGGTGCCGTCCCGGCCCGGGTAGCGGTAGAAGAGGTAGGAGGCGAACTCCACCTCCTCGCGCACCTTGCCGCCGAGCAGGTCAGACACCGGGAGCCCGGTGTCCTGACCGAGCAGGTCCAGGCAGGCGAACTCGATCGCGGCGAGCAGCTGGGTGCGGTTGTTGTACAGACTGGCGGTGGGGTTGGCGATCATGAACCGCAACGCCTCGAGGTTCGCCGGGTCGTGGCCGACGAGGTAGGGCTGCAGCGCGAGGATCGCCTGCTCGGCGCTCTGCCCCCCGCCGCCCATCTCGCCCAGCCCGACCAGCCCGTTGCTGGCCTCCACCTCCACGATGGTGCGCACGAAGTAGCCCCAGTGCGCGCCGTTGGAGTGCCGCAGCGGCGCCTCCAGCGGCATGGCCACAGTGGTCGCCCGGACCTGGGCGATGCGTAGCGAGCTCATTCAGCTCTCCTTGGTCTCGTCATCGGGGAGGGCGACGGCGTTGCCCGCGGTGAGACCGCCGTCGACCTTGACATCGGCGCCGGTCACGAACGAGGAGTGCGGACCGAGCAGGTAGGCGACCAGGTCTGCCACCTCCCGTGGCTGGGCGACCCGGCCGATCGGGTGGGCCCGGCCCCAGTCGGCGACGATGGCCTCCACGTCGGCCTCGCTGTCAGCGTGCAACGACGCGGCCCAGCGCAGCATCGGCGTGTCCACCGAGCCCGGGCACACGGCGTTCACCCGGATCCCCTCGGCAGCATGGTCCACCGCCATCGCGCGCATCAGGGAGAGCAGCGCCCCCTTCGTCGCCGCGTAGGCGGCCACACCCTGTTGGGCGACATAGGCCTGGACCGAGGCGACCAGCACGACGGCGCCCCCTCCGTGGTTGCGGATCTGCGGGATGGCCAGGTGTGCGGCCAGGAATGCGCCGCGTACGTTCACGTCCATCGTCCGGTCGTAGGTGGACATCGGCGTGCCATCGACAGTGCCGTAGGTCTGGATGCCCGCAGCGCACACCAGCGAGTCCACGCCGCCGTCGGCGGCGATCTCCTCGAAGGCGGTGGTCATCGCAGACTCGTCGGTGACGTCGGCCGGAACGGCGACGATCCGCCCCGGCCCGGTCGACCGCGCGGCCAGCTCCTGGAGCGCATCGGCGTTCACGTCGATCGCGTGCACGATGGCGCCCTGCTCGGCCAGCAGCAGCGCGACGGCCGCACCGATACCTGCTGCTGCCCCGGTGACCGCAGCACGAGCCGGTGGCCGGGCGACCCCCTGGGCCGGGTGCGTCGACGAAGCCGGGGGAGCTCCGCCGTCGGGACGGTTCTCGGACATGACGACCTCCTGAAGGTGGACGACTAGAACTGGCCCAGGGACAGGCCCCGGGTGAATATGCGCTGGGTGGCCAGGAACAGCACCACGGTGGGGAGGGAGACCAGCAGCCCACCGGCGAGCACTGTGGACATTGTCGAGCCGCCATACGTGCTCTGCAGTGCCGAGAGCGCAGTGACGATGGGGCGCACCTCGGCCGCCTGGGTGAGGGTGAGACCGAGCAGCAGATCGTTCCAGACGAAGGTGGCCTGCAGGATGAACACTGCCACCAGAGCGGGGACGGCCATCGGCAGGTAGATGCGCCAGAAGATCCGCCAGGTGGTGGCACCGTCCATCACTGCGGCCTCGAACACCTGGTGCGCGACTCCGGTGAAGAAGTTGCGCATCACGAACGCCGAGAACGGCACGGCGATCACCGTGTACACCAGGATCATCCCGATCCGGGTGTTGAACAGGCCTGTCTGGGCGTAGCCGACGAACAACGGCATCAGGATCATCTGCAGCGGGAAGATCGACGCGGCGAAGATCACCACCAGCCAGAAGAACCCGTTCCGCAGCCGGAGCGCCACGATGGCGAACCCTGCGGCAGCACCGACGACCACGGCGATGGCCGGGGCGACGATCGCGTAGATCGCCGTGGAGAGCACACCGCTGCTCAGCTTGCCGCGGCTCCAGGCATCGAGCATGTTCTGCCAGAGTCCCCCTAGGGTCCCTGGCTCCCACAGACCATAGTTGCCGAACTCCGCAGGAAGCTTCGAGGCGTTCGCCAGCAGCAGGTACACCGGTACCAGCCAGAGCAGGCCGAGAATGACGAGCACGACCTTGCGCGCAAGCATAGTGGGCTCCTTCCTCACATCGACCGGCTGTCGGCCAGCTGACGGCGCAGGTACAGGATCGAGGCGAGCACCGTGATCACGGTCAGGAACAACGCGACCGCTGCCCCGAGGCCGTAGTCGTTGTTCACGAACGTCTCCTTGTACATGGTCAGCGCGAGCGTCTCGGAGACTCTGCCTGGCCCGCCCTGGGTCATCGCCCACACCACGTCGAAGGTCTTCAGGCTGCCCACGATCGCCAGACCGACCACCACAGTGGTCAGCGGAGCGAGCATCGGCCACGTCATGGTCCGGAACAGGGTGAACCCACTGGCTCCGTCGACTCGAGCGGCCTCGATCGGCTCCTTCGGGATGGACTGCAGCCCGATACCGAAAAGCAGCGCGTTCACGCCGGCACCCTGCCAGCTGGCGGCCAGGATCATCATGAACGTGTTCAGCGGTCCATCGAGCAACCAACGCAGGTCCGCACCAGGAAGGTGCAGGAACGCCAGCGCCTGGCTCAGTGCGCCGTTGGTCTGCAGCACGAAGGACCAGATCACACCGACGGCCACCCCGGAGATCGCGTACGGGATGAGGAACGGCAGCCGGAACCAGGACGCGTTCGGCATCCCGTGGCTGAGCACTGCGATCAGCAGGCCCAGACCCACAGGGAGCAAGATGGTCCCGATCACCCAGAACAACGTGTTCCGCAGCGAGACCAGGAATCCCGGATCGGCGAACATCGCGGTGAAGTTGTCGATGCCGACGAACTCGGGATCGCCGAGGCCGCTGTACTCGGTGAGGCTGATCCAGCTGGTCCAGATGAACGGGAGGTAGAGGACGACGGCTACCAGCAGCACCCCGGGTGCGACGAATCCGATACTGGAGACCCAGTAGGGATTCTTCGGCTTGTTCCCCCTCGGGAGCAGCTCGGCCCGCCGGGCGGTCGGAGCAGACACGCAGTCTCCTTCTTCTCAGCGTGGACGGGGGTGGGGCGAACTGGCGAACTACGTGCGGTCCGCCCCACCTGGGAGGTCAGGAGTTGTCGGCCCAGTAGGCGTCCGCGGCATCCTGGATCGCTTGCAGGTGGGCCATCGGGTCGTCGTTGTTGGTCACGAAGGCACCGAACTCCTCCGAGGCGACCGTGTAGATGTCGTTCGGGGTGGCCTCGAGGTACCGGCGCATCTGCAACGAGTCGTCACTGGTGGCCTGCGTGGTGATCTCCGCCAGTCCCTCGTCGGTCACGGTGGCCTCGGGGTTGAAGGAGACATCTCCGCGAGACTCGCTCCATGCCGTCTGGGCATCGGTGGTCATCCACCACTCGGAGTAGGCCAGTGCAGCCTCCTCGTTGTCGCTGTCGGCCCCGACGCACAGCGGCCCGGTCTCGACAACCACCGGAGTCTGCGGCTGGTCACCGTCCACGGCCGGCAGGAGGAACGAGCCGTAGTCCTCGCCGGAGACCATGTCCAGATCGTTCAGCTGGCCGGTGAAGAACGTACCGAAGTAGGCCATCGCCACGTCACCGCTCTGCAGCAGTACCTGGGGGTCGGTCTCCACACCAGGGTCGATGAAGTAGCCATCGGACTGCATCTGGTGCCAGATCTCCATCGCCTCGACGACTGTCGGGTCGGTGTAGCTGACACTGCCGTCGGACAGCCCGTCATAGGCGTCCGGGTCGAGTCCGGCCAGGATCGCCTGGAACCAGACGAACTCGAAGATGATGTTCATCTGGTGCAGTGGCGTCACGTCGTTGGCCACCAGGGTGTCGGCCACGTCGATGAACTCCTCCCACGTGGTCGGCACGTCGAGGCCGTTGTCCTCGAAGACCTGGGTGTTGTAGTACATCACCCAGTAGACGACGTTCAGCGGCACGCAGTACTGCGCACCGTCGTAGGTGTAGTTCTCGGCGAGCTCCTCGGTCACATACCCGTTGGCGATCGCCTCGTCCCAGATGTCGGTGGTCTCGGCCACCAGCCCCTCGTCCACCAGCTCGTCCAGCTGGTCCCCGGTGTGCCAGGTGAACAAGTCAGGACGCTCGTTGGTGCGGAAGGACTGCTTGATGAATGCGTCATAGGCCGTGGGGTCGGAGTAGCCGGTGAACTCCAGGTGCGGGGCCACTCCTTCAGAGGCATCGTTCATGTCGTCGAAGGACGACTCCCAGGCTGCCTTGTCGGTGAAGAAGTTCAGCGTGGCGTCGGCTGGGTCGCCGTTGTTGCCACCCCCGCCGCTGGAACAAGCGGTGAGTGCGAGTGCGGCCGAGGCGACCAGCGCCGTGGCCATCGCCATCTTCGTTTTCATCGAGACACCCCTTCGTGGGTCGCGTGGTGGGTGGAACTGAGGTCGGGTGGTGAAAGGGCTCAACCGGCGCAGGAACGGTGAACCGGTGGGACATCGCTAGGAGCGCGCCCGGACGATCGTTGCCACATGCTCGAGGTGCCGGGCCGCAGCCCTCTCTGCATCCACCGGATGCCCCTCACGCACAGCAGCAGCCAGGCGCGCGTGCTCGTCGTAGTCCTCAACTGCGTCTCCGTGCAGGCGCAGGATCTCCCGCTGCGCATCAGCGTGGATCAGCACGATGGAGTCGAGCACCTCGGCGAGGACTCCGTTGCCACCGGTGGCGGCCACGGCACGGTGGAAGTCGAGGTTGGTGAGCCACAACGCCTCGTCCCGTTCGGCGATCTGCTGACGCGCCCGCACCAGGCTCTTCTCCATCCAGGCCAGCCCGACCGGTTCCTGCACCTGTGCGGCGAGCGCAGCGATCGGCGGCTCGATCCGCCGTCGAGCCTCGAGCAGCTCGATGAGCTGGCTCTCGTCCGGTTTCGGGCTGAGCGGGTTCGCCAGCACCCGGCGGCCGGCGTTCGCACCGACATAGATACCGGAGCCGTGCCGGAACTCGAGCACACCGAGGCCCTCCAACCGCCGAAGGGCCTCCCGCATGGTCGGCACAGCAACGTCGAAGCGCGCAGCGAGGACCTTGACCGAGTCCAGCGCGTCACCAGGACCCAGACCGTTGTCGTTGACCATCCGCACGACAGCGCGTGCGAGGTCGCTCGACAACGTTCGGCGCAGATCGGACGGGCTCATAAAGTGATCTAATCAATTTATCACCTGTTGCGCAACCCAGGTCGCCAGATCGAGACAGGTTCGTGACCTGCGGCACTCGCCTGGCCGGCCGGTCCGTCAGCAGCCAGCGCGGCCATCGTCGGGACCGTGGCCCCACCCACGACCCTGACCATGGCCGGGGCCAGCCCCGTCGCCGCACGGGCTGCCGTGCGGCCAGGTGACGTCGAGATCCACGGTCACGAACCGCGGCCGATAGATCGTCACGTCCTCGTACAGGTCCTCGGAGTCGAAGCTGTTCACGTTGTAGCTGATCGTCAGCGAGCCGTCGGTGCGCAGCTCGGGGTGCTCGTGAGCGTTGTAGGCGAAGATGTTCGGGTCGCCATAGCTGCCAGAGGCACCGACCTCAGGCATCTGCGCCACCTCGCCGACCAGCTCGAACGGTCCCGTCGGCGCACAGGCGACATAAGCGTTGATAGTGGCGCCGAACTGCTCGTGCGTGTCCTGCGTGATCAGCAGGTACCCGTCGGCGAAGGCCGCCACGCTGTACTCGTTCGCCACCCCGTCCATCACCCGGGCACTGCTGGACTCGCGCGGGGACCAGCGCTGACCGTCCCAGAACCTCCACGGTCGGCTCAGATCGCTGCCAACGACCCGGGCGACGTGCATGTACTTGCTCTCGTCCTGGTCCTCGACGCCATAGATGTAGGTGTACGGACCCGCCGGCTCGATCCAGCTCGCCCACTGGACCCCCGAGGCCGAGGGCAGGTCGACCAGGTCAAGCAGCTCGAAACTGTCCGGATCGAAGGTGGCCAGGTGGTTGCTGTCCCAGCCGAAGTCCCACATCCCTCCGCCGCCGTCCCAGTACTGCAGCGCCATCAGCTGGATCGCGCCGTCCCTGCGCTGCAAACCGTCACCGACCCAGAACCAGCCACCCTCCTCCGGTGGCGGCAGCAGCGCCTCTGGAGCCTCGGCGGTGCCGCCGTGGGCGGTACTCAGGTCCTGCCCGTCCTGGACCACGAAGCTGTTGTTGATGAATGGCGCGGACTCCGGCCGGGTGCCGTCACCGTTCACCGGGCCGAGGAAGGTGTCGGAGAAGACCCAGACGTTGCGGCCGTCGCGGAGCGGGATGGAGTAGGTGGAGTCGCCACCGGTCCAGCCGGCGCCGGTGTCGGCGTAGTCGTTGAACAGCTCCGTCAGATCGGTGGCGGGCGTGGCAGTGCTCTCGATCTGCGCATCCACCAGGTCGCAGGTCCGCTGTGGCGGTGCGGACGAGGCCGGAGCGATGGTGCCCGGTAGTGCGGTCAGCGCAAGGGCGACTCCCGCTCCGATCGCGGCGACTGCGCCGAGCGGACGAGGACGGACGGTCGGTCTGGGCATCGGAGCTCCTTGCCACATCTGGTCGACGATCAGCACACACCAAGCAGTTACCATTCCGCGGTAGCGAATGCTCGTTCCAGGACGATCGCATGCGGACGAGG
>Ga0209487_1002384_pt1 | contig 15305 bp, 11 predicted proteins | sample Poulit2012_FD_187524 | JGI IMG/M metagenome (GOLD analysis project Ga0209487, IMG submission 187524) | Agricultural soil microbial communities from Georgia to study Nitrogen management - Poultry litter 2012 (SPAdes) (version 2) | ecosystem: Environmental > Terrestrial > Soil > Agricultural land... | reverse complement strand
TTTACCTGTTTTATCATATTTTTTACTTGGTAGCCAAACTTCGGTGTCGCTGATAAAATTAGGCTTCACCAAAAATCCTTTGGTTTTGAAATAATTGTGTATTAGATTGTTATAGTAGCGTTTTAATATAGAGATTGAAAATGCTGAATTTCGAACTTTGGATGAGTATTCTTCACCGTGTTTATCTACTTTTTTTTCGTAGATTGGTTCCACGGCTTTGGTAACTGGATAAAAACCTTCAATTTCTTTTGTAAATGATGTGTAATAATGCTCCTGTTCCCCAAACTTCTCAATAACCTCATCAGGTACTAACTTGTTAAATATCCTTGTTAGGTTTTCATCTTCTACGTTAGTAAAGTAGAGTGTTAGTTCTTCCTGTGGATGCTCAAAGGTTAGTATGTTGAAGGAAAGGTTGGCCATTTTGATTTAGTTTTTACGGGTTCATCTAACTGGTATTAAAGGAAATTCATATTAGTTTGAATTATTTTTATATAAATCTGTTGACTTTAATCTTCTTAAATTTCTTACCCATTCCTAAAACAATTGCGGTGGCGTCTTTAATAATCAATTCGCCTAATGCCAATCCTGCAATAGCTTCTTTTATTTCTTGAAATTCATTCCCTGAAACACCAAAGAGATCCTTAATTACCGCATCTGTAATAGATTGTTGTTTCATAATGAGCGGGTACTGGGCGTTTGCATAAAAGTCAAAGAATTTTGATTTGTAACTATCCATATTTTGAGTAGCCAGAATAATACTAAGTCCTTTATTTCGTCCTACTGCTATTAAATCTCGCAAAGGCTTATTATCAAAGTCGAGCATATAGTGTGCTTCATCTATAATTGTGAAATGACGAATTTGAACACACTCCTCCGATACTTCTTGTTTTGGAAGCTTTTCGTAAATAGTATTGAGTTTGGAAATAATAAAATATACTATGGCCTTCGCCAAGGGGCCATCTTTTGGATAACCATCCATTTTCACAATAAAACTATTGTTGATAAGGTCGATGTTGTCTTCTTTTGAGAAGAGATTATTTCTTATGAGTTGCTTTAAAACTGATTTTATACTGTCGTCTTTACTTCTGTCTATTTCATTTTGAAGATTATTATACTCATCTAAAATGATTTCGAAAGAAAGGGGTTTGTTTTTAGTTTTCCTGTAAGACGCAATAACTGCTTCTGCCAGCCTATTACTCATATTGGCGCTCATTCTTGCATTATCAATTGCACAAATGGCGTTGGCTAATTCAGAGGCATAAAGATTGATTTCATTTTGTGTTTTTCCTTCAAAGTTTTTAAAAGGTGAAAATGGCAAAGGAGCTTTAATAGGATCTAAAATTGCATCGTCTTCCAATTCAAAGTGATTGAACCAAGAACGATTGGCAGGATCGGAAAACTCGCCTTTATAATCAAAAAAAAGGAAATTTACCGGGTATGCAGTTTCTATAGTTAGTGAACGCATTTCGCGCATTAAAACGGCCAATAAATTTGATTTCCCAGAGCCCGTGGAACCCGCAATTAAAATTTGGGTATTCGGAATCTCTCTGCCGTTTAAGTTTAAAGTGGCAGGAATATCTCCTTCAAACATTCCAATATTTAAATCTAAGAATGGTATCGCACCAAATGACGCATTTCCAGATGTAGTTGTTATATTCAACCAATTATCTAAATTGTCATCATTCATCAAATACTTTAAGCCTTGTTGCATTTCGTAATTGATAACCCGGCTTCGGTTTGCGGCCACTGACCAGTCGAGTTCTAAATGATTGTAGCGATATTTTATTAAGCCGGACCACATTTGCTGTAAATCGAATTTGGTGAAAGTGGTTTCGTGGATCCGTAAACTATCCATAGAGAGTTTTTCAATTTCTGACCAATCCCGTTTGTGGTTTTGACTTAAACCCGCTGCTAATGCCAAACGTTGTAATAGATTATTATTTAAACTTATGTGTTTGGTGTCTTTATGATATTCCACCAAGTTTAATTTCTTCTCTATTTTTTGTTTTAGGGGCAATAAACTATCTATTAATCCCTCACTCTGTCTAATATTATGTAATGCTACTTCTTCCATATTTAATTATTTATGGTGTGACCAAAATATCCTTCTTCTACGTCTGTTTTTTGTGCTTCTTTGTCTCTAATAAGTGTGTAGCTTTTAGAAATGAAAGGTTCTATCTTTTGTAAATCGGTAGCAGGTCGCACTTCACTATCTGAACTTAACAGTATGGTTTGATGTGATAATTCTGGAAAGTAATTTTCTAATAATGTGGTTCTACTGGTTTCATCCAATACGCCCATAACCGTGTCAATCATAACAGGTGGATCGTAATCCCCAAATTCGTGAAGGGCTTTGAGAAGCACTTGCACTACAACTTGGGTGGATGCGGTGTTTAATTGACTTAAATAGATTTCGTTACCCGCTTTGTGATAAATACTAAAGTTTAAATCTTTTAAATCTTCCGATAGTTCTACACGGTCAATGACATCTTGATAGGCCGCCAGGTTTAGGTTTAAATCCCTCTTCATTGTAGATTCTATCTTGTCCTTTTTATTTTTTAACAAGGTGTTGGCTATTTCATCAAAGAGAGGTTGTAGCTTTTTTAAAGTTTCGAATTTAGGATCGGGCTCTTCCGTGGTAGGAATATCAAACTGCTGTATTTTCCCTGAAATTTTTGTAATTTCTTTATCCTTATCTTCAATTTGGGTTTTTAAGTTTTTTATAGCACTCTCATTCTCTTCATAAGCTTTAATCAATGAATAATCTTTTCCCGTTATTTGAGATTTTAAATCTTCTATTTGCTTTTTGGTCTTATGGGCATTGGCAATATCCTTTTCCAAAATCTTTTTTCGATGGGCGATGGATGGATACGGATTTTGGTAATTGCCATTGACTAATTTTTTTAACGCTTCCACCTCTGAAGTCTGAAAGTAATCGTACTCTAAGTCCTGAGAATTTTCATCTAAGGCTTTTAATACGGTTTCGGCAAGTTGGCTAATGGAAATATTTGCCAGATCTATTCCCTTTTTGGTCAATACATTAATGGCCTTTCCTAAAACGTTCTCTATCGCTTCTTTATTAAGATGAGACAAAGCATCGGCATTTGAAGATTCTCTTTCATTTAAAATTAGTGCAATGTCGTTTTGTAAAACCTCTACCAGTTTGGGAAGGCTTATATGCAGCTCAAAATTTTTAATAAATTCGTTGACATCACTTTTGTATTGCTTTTCTTCAATTTCGAGGTTGTTTATTTCTTCTTCTAACTGCTTTACTTTATTGTTGAGCGTAGATTCCTCATTCATTCCTGCCTTTAAAGTATCGTACAGCTCTTTATTAGATACCGAAAAATCCAACGCTTCTTTACGTCGATCTTTTAAATCTTGAAGATTTTGGTCCTCTTTACGCTTTTGCTCTACCAGTTCAAGGTATTCTTTTTTCTCATTTTCCAAATCAAGCATTTGGGCTGTATAATCTTGCGTTAATGCTTCGGCTGCTTTTCCAAAGGACAAGTAACGATTAAAACCCATTACATTTTCTATATTTTCACGTATTACACGATTCAGCCTGTCTTCCTTTAATAAGTTGCCGGCTTCCATTGCATCAAATAAAAAGTAACGGCTGAGCTCTTCCGGTAGATTTCCCTTTATTATTTTATTGACCTGGGCCTCTTGTTCTGCGCGTTGCGCTGCCGGGGTTGCGGTACCATACTGGAAAATAGAGCCGTTCATATTCAACTTCACACTTTCTACTGGTCTTTTGGCCGTATTGAGCATATAAGTACGCGTCAACACATAAGATTGCTCTTGATTCAAAACCCGTCCGGAGAAAAACAGTTCCAATTCAATGGTTTCAGCTACTTTACCCAAGGCTCCCGCATTGAGCAACTCATTAAAGTGTTTTTCGTTAGCAATGTTTAGACCGTACAGAGCGCCATAAATGGCATCAAAAAATGTGGTTTTACCACCCCCATTGGCACCACCAATCAATACAATGGGTTTGTCTGGGTCAGTCTCGAGATTTAAATCTAACTCCAAATACGTTTTAAAGTTTTTGGCTCTTATCCTTTTTATCAGCATTGTTATTTTATTTTTTGAAGGGCTCTTTCCAACATTCTTTTTAAAGATTTTTCGTCCAAGTCCTCGTTTTTGATCTTCTTCTCGTGGTAGGCTTTTAATAAATATTCCTTTAACCACTCGGGGTCTATTTCATACTTTTCACAAATTTGTTCTATGGTAGCCATATCGTCTTTACGAATGCCATAGTGTACAAATAATGAATCCAATCCTTTGTTGCTCATAACGTAACTTGTATGTTTATTAATAATGTAAAACTTACTCTTTGTTTTTAAGCCTTTTGATGTCTTGCTCTAATTCCTTTAGGCTTTTATCGTAAGACAATCGCCTATTTTCCTCTTTGTATTTTTCGTACTCAATAGCTACTCTTTGTTTCGCCATATCCTGACTTATTTTGCCAGCGTGAGTTAACAACTCTCTACCATTAAGTTGTAATATAGCGTCTAAACGTTGAATCCAATCTTTCATATACATTGGCGTTTGCTGCTGTGCCATTGTTTCTGCAAAGGCAAGGTATTGTTCCACAATCAGCCCGAGGAGCTTCATTTCATCTTCCTTTAAATAGTTTTTAGCTACCCCGGCTTCATTTTTGGTAATGGATGTATTTTTTTTATCGTAGGATAGCATCCCCATTAAAGGTAATGTTGCATCTACACGCCTGTACACCAATTCGGCTGCGGTTTGCTGGCTGATAGCCCAAAGCAATTTGTTTTGCACGATTTTGAAGAACTCGATGGTTTTTTCATCTTTAGGGTCATAGTCGATACTGGTGGCGTAGATGTCTTTGATTTTTTGGTAAAAGAATTTCTCCGAAAGGCGTATCTCACGAATACGCTCTTGCAGTTCGTTGAAATAGTTCATTGAGCTGCCCGACTTGAAGCGGTCATCATTGAGCGTAAAGCCTTTGATGATGTACTCTTTTAACCGCTGGGTTGCCCAAATGCGGAATTGTGTACCCTGAACCGACTTTACCCGATAGCCAACCGAAATGATAACATCTAAATTGTAGTGGTCAATTTCTCTTTCTACGGCTCTCTTTCCTTCCGTTCGAACCTGTCGGAATTTCCGACTAGTTCGATTTTGCTCCAATTCGCCTTCTTCGTAAACATTTTGGATATGCTCGGTAATCGTATTCCTTGCTTTGCCAAAAAGTGTAGCCATTTGGTCTTGCGTCAACCATACGGTTTCTTCCTGCAAGCGAACATCTATTTTGATATTGCCGTCTTGGTTTTGGTATATGAGGATGTCGCTGGTCATTGTTTAATCTTTATTTTGATAGATTTCATTTGTTATCTTTTTAAATGCATTAATTGAATCTGATTCCAAAAACTAATTTGATTCCAATTTTCATTAATAGCTTGCTTGACAGATACATCTGTCACATCCTTTTCTGCAAAGTTTTTAAATAATGAGTTTTTAAGAATTAGAGCTACTTCACGAGGAATATTTATATTGATTAGATGAATTGTGATAGGATTATATGCTCCCATTTCGATACAATTAACAAATTTGGATTCTAAGTCCTTGACGGTATAAAATGGCTTTAATAAAGCTGTTAATTCGTAACAAATATCCTTTTGAATCTCATCAATTGTTTTATCAATATTATCAGAATTATTAAAATAATCAGAGCTTAATATTTCAGATAAAGGTTGTTCCTTAGCCCAATTTGATACTGTATAAAAGAATGGTTTTGATAATGTTCTTTCTCCAAAATGTTTTTTATAAAGTTCAGGAAAGTCAGATTGAATTTTATTGACCAAATTATAAAGGTCATCAGCAAGATTATAATCTGTGCTGGATGACGGCAAATTATAATCATTAATTTTTCTATAAATCTTATCAACAACTAATGGATCAATATATCTGTTTTTGAAACAAATCTCTAAAGGGACGGAAATACTTTTGCTTAAATAATTATAAATTTGTTTTGTTTGCTCTTCAGAGTAATTTATACCTACTGAATTAAGTCTTTTATAACTGTTTTCTTTATGTTTAAGAATTGTATATCTGATGTAAGTAATCAAAAATTGAAAATCCTCACTTGTCTCTGAAACTTTGAGCTCATTATTGAAGACTGATTCATTAATTTTTTGTTTATGTTTTTCGAAAATATTTCCATATCCTGATTTGAGAGGTTTGTTTTCATCCTGAAAAAGTGTGTGTTGCTCAGTTTCTTTTTTAAATGCATTTTCATCTAAAACATAGGTTCTGCCAATGACATCTTTTAGTAAGCGACCTGCTCGACCTCTAAGGTTTGAAATCTCATAATTTGTAAGCTCTGGCATTTCATCATTGATTTTCCTTGTTGAAAGATGACCATTTCTCATAATTACATTTTGAGCAGGAAGATTGACACCTTGCATTAGGGTAGTAGTGCAAACAATGTTGTCAATCATTTTTTCATTGATTGAATACTCCAATACATTTCTAATATGTAAAGGTACTTTCCCGTGGTGATAAGCTATTTTGGTTTTCAATGTGCTAATCAAATCATATTTAGGATGAACTGTTGAAGAAATATATTCTTTTAAACTGCTCAATTTTTCATTTTCTTCAATTTGACTACCCAACCTATTAGTTAGATTAAGAGCTATTTTCCTTGCAGTTCCTGAAGAAGGAGCAAAAATCACATTTTTACTATTTTCTCCTAAAGTATTAATAACAGATGCTAAATAATTGAAGTAAGCATCATTATACTGTTGCCCACCAATTTTTATAAAATCAGTATTTTCTATTTCAATAGAGGGTGAATGGTTATAGATTTGGGTATATTGTTTAAAATAATACTTTTGTCCTTTTTTAAAAATACTGTATGTAAAGTTTGCAACTGGCGATGAATTAGTTTGGATTTCGATAGTATTCTCTTCTTCGAAAATATCAAACCCCATATCTTTCAAACCCGATACTCGAGGACCACTAAAAATGATAAGATTAGGATTGTAACTAAAACTTAATTCTACTAAACTGTCAAACAAAATTTTAGCTCGTTCATCTTTTTTGTTTTCAATCCTCTCAATATTTTGAATTTCATCTACTATAAAGGTATTTACATTTCCAAAAGGTTTGTCTTCCTCACTATATGCTGAAATGGCTCGCTCGGGTGTTAGTACATATATTTTGTTTGTTGTATTATCTTGATTGTAACTGGTAAAAATCTCATAATTATTTATCTCAAAACTTTTTAAACTTTTATGAAAATCACGCGTTACTTGAGAAATTAGGCTTAAGGTTGGTACGACATAGACTACATTTCCCCCAGATTTCAAAATATTTTCGATAGCTTTTAAAATAATTACAAACGACTTTCCAGCAGATGTAGGGGCTGAAATACCTACAAAATCTGAATTTGAGCATTTATCCCAAATGTCTTTTTGAAAATCTGTTAAAAGGAAAGTGTTTCCTTTAATTATAATTTCATTTTTATATTGGAAAACTGCTGTGCTAAGTTGACTAATAAAACTATCAAATGAACTAAATTGATTGGTGTCATAATTAAAATCTTCGTCAACCATTATAGCTGAGGGTGCATAACCGATACGAGAAAGAACAAGTACTAAGAATTGACTAAGACCTCCCCAATTTTCTTCTTTATATGTATAAAGAATAGATGATAAAACAATGACGATTTGTTTGGAATTGTCATCTCGAAATCTCGAGTAGTAATCAATAACATTAATAGCTTTATAAAGTAACGAATCTGAAATTTTGGGTTCATCTCCTATAATAAACCCAAGTTTTTTAGCAATGTGAGTATGGTCGATTGCTAAAAGTTCGTTTATCACCTTATTATGTGCTTCATTTTGTTTCATTTGACCCAACTTTATTTTGAAAATCAGCTAATAATTTGTCCAATTCCCAAATAGGAAATATAATGTAATTAATACGTTTTAACAGACCCGATTCTATATTCTCAAATTTTGACTTGTCGAAATTTACACATCTGTCCTTAATTATATTTTTAATATTTTCCTTTATTGAGTCTTCACATTCTCCACTGATTTTATTTGTTTCATTATACGTTATTAGGCAAATAAGTTCGAACTGCACATTTTCTAAAACTCCCTCCTTGTATTTTTTGACAATTTCTTGCAAGTCTTGCTCTAAAAAATCATCATAGAGATATAAATCAAGCTCTTCATCAAGTTTTGTAAATGAATTAACAATACTTGTTAGAGAAATTTCGAAAGCTTTATTAAACTTATAATCACTCTTGTAGCATTTGGACTCTCCTAAGAATATAATATTTTTGTTGTCTTCATTTTTGTAATGAATGGCATCTGCACCAAATCTCTCGTGTCCCGTTGAAGTAGTAATTCTCTGTTTCCTAAGAATTGGAACGGCTTTGTAATAATGTTGAATAAGGTTAAACAATAAAAGTTCTCCAAATTGTCCTTGAGGATGCCCGGGTCTAAATTTTTTATACGCTAAATTGGTTAAAAAACTGGCGGCATTCCCAATATCTCCTGTTTCTGCAAAACGAGTATCAAGCAGTTTTTTTGATTTGTTTTTATTATAAACCCAACTCACAACAGTGTTAACCAACTCATTTAAAAAATCGGTTCTCCGTTCTTTTATGCTTGTGTAGTTAATGGAAAGCCCACGATGTTCTCTTTTTGGTTTCAAACCTAAATCTTCATAAAACCAATAGATGTGGTTTACTAATTTATCAGTATGTGTTAAGTATTGTTCTCCCATATTTCCTAATTTTCTACTTTTTCAACTTCCATCCCCTCCACAACCCCTTTCATCAGCACAGGACAAAGCGGTTTAATACTGTCATTTAATTTTTCGTTGATACGCTCGCTGGCACGTATAGAACGCACACGCTCTAATAACTCCCTGAAGTAATCTTTACCAAAAGTGGTTTTACCTTGTTTTAGGCGTTCATCATCTATGGCAAAACCTTTGATGATGTACTCTTTTAACCGCTGGGTTGCCCAAATGCGGAATTGTGTTCCTTGATGCGATTTCACCCTATACCCTACAGAAATAATTACATCAAGATTGTAATGCTTTACTTCCTTTTCTTGTGTTTTTCCTTGTATAGCACCGTGTGGAGTGGTTAGTCGGAAATTCCGACATACCAGTTCTTCATTCAGTTCGCCTTCTTTAAACACATTGCCAATATGCTCTGTAACCGTGCTTCGTCCTTTGCCAAACAAAGTAGCAATTTGCTCTTGCGTAAGCCAAACGGTCTCTTCTTCTAAGCGCACATCTATTTTTATAGTGCCTTCTTGATTGGTATAAATTAAAATATCTCCCTGATTCATTCGCTACTTTTTTGAGTTAAACTTTTAGTTTGACCTGGACGGATCAAACGCCACCCAACCTGTAGTATCATTTGCTTTTGCTATTAAATTATCAGCATATTTCCATACGCTGTAATCTGATTTACTTCTTGGTACAATCACTCCGCCTATGAGGGGTTTTTCTGTTGTACTTTTTTCTTGAATATAGTTGAAAAGGGCATTGTGCTTCCTCACAAAATTAGGGTCGGAGTCTAAGGTCTTGGTGTCAAACAAAGCAATAGGGCCGTTTTTTAATTTGATTACAAAATCCACATAAAACCCACGAGTTACTCCGTTTACATCTTCATAGGTTACCGCAAAATCCTCCTTGTTTTTGTCTCCATTTTTATACCACCAGTCCAGGTGATCTTTATGATTTTCTAAAAAGCTTACAAACTCCTTTTCAGGTCTGCTGGCGGTTTTGTACTCATAGAATGGCTCGAGAGCGTGATCTTCTACATTTCTTTGTTGGTAATATTCATTAAACAAGCGTTCTTTAGGAACCTCCCACTTTGTATGCTCTACACGTTTGGACATTTGAGCTGCCTTTTGTTGTAATAAGGCTTCGTGCTTTACCAAAGCCTGATCTATTAACTCGATAAACTTAGGCTTGTGGTTTTCAAACAGAATGATTTTAATGGCTCTGAATTCGTCCATTACCATATAATCTTCAAACAACATTTTTAATCCCAACTCCAATACCGGGGTAGAATCGGCTTTGGCATAACCGCCTACGTGATCGCGACAAAACTGTCGGAACAATACATTGAGCTCGTTGGTGGTTTTGGCAAATTTCTCTTTGTCGTCTACACTTGTGGCACCAACTTCAATGGCGATTTCTACATCTTTTGGAATGGGAATTTCAATTTTATCGACATCCAACTCAATAAACTTTGAAGCTAATTGATTTTTGTTGTATTCCTCTATTGTTAACCCACCTGTTTCCGTAGCATCACGAGTTAAACCAAAATATTCTTCGGCCGCTTGGTACAGGCATTTTCTGAAACCTGAGCTCAATCGGTTACGCGTTAAACGGGTATTGATAAAGGCAGAATCTAAAGCTATTTCTTGATACTCGTCAATACGAGTAGCCTTGTTTTGTACAATATAATCAATTTCTTCGGGTTGGATAAAAATCATATCCTTACTTAAATTGGTATAGACATAGCCGTTGTTAAGCATTGGGTTTGGGTAGTGCTTTTGCTCCGGCATACGCAGTATTCGCCCAACGGTTTGAATACCAAAATGCTCTTGTTTGATTTCTCTAAAAATCAATAAAACCGCTGCTCTTGGACAATCCCAACCTAGGGCAATGGCCTGTTTAAAAAGTAAGACATCGGTCATACAACTGGCTTCCTCAATGCCTTCTAAATTTGATTTTTCATTACTTAACCAAACGGCCAAACGGTTGTTCTGAACCGTAATGTCTTTGGACATTAAATAGGTTTGCACTTCCTCGATAATTTGATTGTCGAGTGCAGATTCTTTTTTAGTTTCATTAGGTAATTGTATCAATAATAGCGGATTAATGTTGATGCCCTTATCCTGATAGGCTTTCGCCAGTTCATTCCGCTTTTTTAAGGCCTCGTCCAATAACACGTGATTTAAGGAGCGCCCTTGTTGCGTACTTTGGTCCAAAGCCGGATTAAGGATGACGTTCCTTTTAATCATTTCGGCTTCTATGACCTCATCGCGCCTAATGGTATAGCCATAATCACTTTTAAACAATGGCGTTGCCGAAACATCAATCTCTATTTTGGCATTTATTTTTTGTAAAAGGGCCTGTGCTTTTTTCCCCTGTACGTGGTAATGGGCTTCGTCCAGAATACAGATAATCTCTATATCGTTGAGCATTGCATTGTACACAAACTTAAGTAGGTCTTTGCCCTGCTCGTTTTCCTTGATATAAAGATTATTTTCCTTGTTAACCGACTGCCAGTTGACGAACAGCATTTCATTGGGTTGCAATTTGCCATCGGTAATGTCTTCAAACTGAATGGGTTTTATGGTGCGCAACTCCTCAAAATAATCCTTTAAAGACAAGTACGACTGTAAATGCAGTTGGTTGGGTGCAAACCAGATGAAGGCCACTTGGCGTTTGGGCACGTCCAAACGGTCGGGAAGTTCGTTGCAAAGTTGGTTTAAAAAGGCCGCCATTGTTACGGTTTTACCCGCACCTGTTGGGGCCTTAAGCACCATTTTGTGCTGGGCTCCTGGTTTTTTAAGTAGGCTATATGTATCTTTTAATAGGCGTTCTACGGCCTCTTCTTGGTATTTACGTAAAGTAATCATTTAGTTTAAGTCCAGTTTAGGTTCAACATCTACTATGTCCTCCTCAAGTTCTGGGACAAATTCTTTATTTTCTTTAGGCAATATATTTTGGTAAGCCTTATAAATGGCATCGGGTAAGGCAGCAAGGGTAATGTTATCTGCCAACTCTTCAAACTCCTCGTGGTAGGCATATTGGCCATTGGCAAAAACATAGACCTTAATACGGCTTGTAGGATTTTCCTTTTCTACAAAAGCGGTTAAAGTCGCTACTGCTTCGTCTATATAAAAATCATCATAGACCACATAAACATATTGGTCTTGGCCATTGGTAAAAAATTTGTTCCAGGCTTCTTGGTTGAGTTGGCTGGTTACTTCTTGGTAACAATCTTCTTTGATACATAGAAGCTCTGTAGCGAGTTGGGTAAGCTGGCGTTTGTTTTGTAAAGAAGGTTCTCTATCTACAAATGCGGTTTTGTAGTAGCGTAGGTTGTTGTTTTTTAAGCCTATTACATTTTTATTTTTAGACAAAATACCCCATAAAATTATATTATCATCTTTTACCTTAACTTTAAAAGTATCAAATTCATTTTTATGCTTCAGCTTAAGTTTATCTATTTTTTCTAAAATTTTATCAGACTTTTTCAAAGCAGACAAAGTGATTTTCTGTGAAAATATTTCAACACTATTATTGCCTTGACTTTTATATCCATTAATAACATTTTTTATTCTAGGATAAGTAATTTCTTCACAAATATTATCTTCGTTATTAGTACAAATAATTCCTTTTCTTTGACCTTTATCAATCAAATTTAACTTAATAAGAGCATCTAAAGAAGTCCCTGAACCTGCAAAAAAGTCTAAAAAAGTAAAATCATTTTTTGGTACTAATTTTATTAAATATTGAATTAGCCTACTTGGTTTAGGTGCTGTCATATTATTAGCTCCAATTATAGAAAATAACTCTGTTTTACCAGTTCTTGTTCTACCAAATCTCTCTTCTGCTAGTAAATTTCTGGGTACAGACCCATCGTTAGTCTCATAATTTTTTGTGTACACATAGCCATTTTCAAAAACTAGTTCATCATATCGGTCTTCAACTGTTTTTTTCCCCCATCGCCAACGCGCAACTTTATTGTTAGGGTCTTTATGTTCAACAGTATATTTAATACCGTTCTTATCGAATATTGGAAAATCAAGAGTTTCTTGATAACCTAAACTTTGCTTATCTAATCTATCTAGAGCATATTTTCTTCCATCTGGTTCTGTTCTATTGTATGAAGTAGTTACGGTAGCTTCCATATCATTACCTAAAACCAATCTTGCTTTATTTTTTGCATAAACCAAAATATTTTCAGTATCAGTAGCAATGTGAGAAGCATCACCAGCACCTCCACTTTTGCTTTTCCAGACTTGATCAGCTATAAAGTTGTTTTGCCCAAATATTTCATCGCATAAAAGTTTTAGTTGATAACATTCATTTTCATCAATAGATATAAAAACAACACCTTCTTCAGTTAAAAGGTTTTGTGCTATTCTTAATCTTTTTGAAATGAATGACAACCATTTTGAATGCCTATAAGCATCTTCTTTGTCGATAAAAGTGTCATTGTATTTAAAATCTTTATTACCTGTATTATAAGGCGGGTCAATATAAATCAGGTCAATTTTATTTTCGTGGGTAAACGTAAGTGCTGTTAAGGCGTGCAGGTTGTCGCCCTCAATTAAGATATGGTTGGGGTGCTTTTCGGTATCGGTGTCGTTGATAATAGCGCGTTCTTTTACTTCTTTAAGTACCGGGAGCTTGGTGCGTAGTTCTTCTTCTACGTCTTCGGGTTTGTCTTCCCATACCAGGCCGTATTTCTTTTTGGTGTTTACCAGGTTTACGAGGTAAGCGCGTTCGTCTGGGTTAAGGCCATCCAGGGATTTAATTTTGTTGAGTATGTCTTTTTTGTTCATTCTAAATTAAGTGAAAAGTTAAAAGTGAATAGTGAAAAGTGTTACTTATCATTTTTTAAGGTTGGTTTTCGCTGTTTTTACAGTTGCTACAAGCATTGCTATTAGTTCTTTGCATTGCTGGCTAAGGTTAATATGTTGTTCTTTTGTAAGATAATTAGTGTCTTTTAATAGGTCTAACCAATAATCGGTTTCGTTGGCTTCTTTTAGAGATTGGCTCATTTTATTGATAAAGTCTGGTTTACTTTGTGCAAATTCTCCTTCTCTAATAATGGCGCCAATGGCAGTACCACTTCTTAGTATTTGTTTACTTAAAACAAACTCTCTATTGACGCCTTGTAAATTTTGCGCCAATTTGACTATTGCAATAGCAAATTGATAACTTTTATCTTTTAAAATCGACTCGGCCATAATTCTTCATTTTTCACTTTTCGTTTTTCATTATTTTCAACGCCAGTTCTAAACTTTCAATAGTGTCTTCTTCGTCGGCAATGGTTTTCAAAATTCGATCTGCCAACCAAAGGGTAATTAATTCCTTCTGTGGTTGTTTAAAAATTCTGGCCAGTTGGATAATGTCTTCCTTTTTAAACGGGCGTTCGTTGCGCTCCATTTTACTGAGCATAGCGGTGTCAGTTTGCATTTTGGCCGCCAGCTCGCGAAGTAGCATTTGGTCGGCTTCTCTTAGTTCTCTGATTCTTTTACCAATCATTGTTGTCTTTTTATATACTGACTTGTCAGATTTTGTACAATATAGAATTATTTTTTAAATAAAAATTGCGGAATACCGTATTGTGGGAAAAAAAAATAAATTTTATTTTCGGTATTTTCAGAGTTAAGGAAGGTGAGGGTTTTAAGGAAACCAAGGATTAGGAAACTGTCAAATCCCGGTGAGGTTGATAGTTTATTATGATTTGTGTATTTCACTACCTTCAAAAAAAACTTTCTGACTTGTCAAAGAGAAATATTTTATCAGGCTATAACCTGATAATATTTAACGTATTGTCAGGTTATACCTTGACAGATAAAATATTCTCTTCGAGAAAATCCTTTTACTTATGTTTCCTTAGGTTGACCACTCGATTTTATTTTTTGGGGTGTGGCCGAATCTTCGGAAGAAAAGCCTCAATGGCTTATTTTTCCTTATGTTCCTCAACTTCCTTAGTTTCCTCAATTGACAAGTTTATATAATTGTCTTGCTGTTCTCTATGCAGTAGGTTTGACTTTACAAAACTTGTAATGTATCCTTCGGCTGTTTTTGCAGGAATATTTAGTTTTTTTGCTACCTCTAAATACTTCTGACGGTTAAAGTTCCTTGGTAAAGCGTACAAGAATTTTTCCTTTCTGTTTTTGCGGGTGGGTTTCTGTTCCTCTTCGGGCAATTCGCTAAACACTTTACTGGAATGTATTATTAACACTTTAATCATTTCTAATGCAGTATTAAAATCTCTTTGCTCGCAGACGAGCTTATTAGAGGTATCTCCAGTTTGATGGCCGAAATTATATATTTCTCCAGTGGAGCCATCGAATGCCACACCATTCTTATTGAATTGGATGTGTGGCATTTCCATTATCCTTAATGCCGAAAAAAGCATACAAAAACGAAACGCAATCAAACCCAATCTCCGAATGGTGGCCATATAGTCCAAACCTTGAAGATTGAGGTACTTTTCTTGTATCTCACTAAAGAACTTGTTGAATTGTTCCTGTTGGTCAACG
>Ga0209487_1002382_pt1 | contig 15306 bp, 10 predicted proteins | sample Poulit2012_FD_187524 | JGI IMG/M metagenome (GOLD analysis project Ga0209487, IMG submission 187524) | Agricultural soil microbial communities from Georgia to study Nitrogen management - Poultry litter 2012 (SPAdes) (version 2) | ecosystem: Environmental > Terrestrial > Soil > Agricultural land... | reverse complement strand
CAGGGCATGTTGATGGGACGGGTGAAATTGTCAGCAAGCAAGAACAAGAAAATGCGGTCCTCTATACGATCAAACTAGCGCGGGAACTCGCTACATATACGATGCTAAAAGGATCCATTGCCATTGAGGGGGTTAGTTTAACCGTATTTGGACGGGATGAGCAAACCGTTACCATCTCGCTTATTCCCCATACGCGGTTGGAGACGAATTTAGGCAATAAAAACCCAGGTGATATGGTGAATATTGAATGTGATTTATTACTAAAGTATATGAATCAAACGATGTTTGAACAAATGGATTTGACGCCGAATGGAAGCGACAAAGCAGGATTATAAACAAATAGAAGGATATCAGAAGGTGGGAAAAGGATGTTTCATACAATAGAAGAAGCACTGGAAGATTTACAAGCAGGCAAACCGATCATCGTAGTCGATGATGAAGAGAGGGAAAACGAAGGGGACTTTGTTGCCTTATCAACAAAAGCCACCCCGGAAATGATCAATTTTATGGTCAGAGAAGGGCGCGGTCTTGTTTGTACAACGATCACAGAAGAACGAGCAGCAGATCTAGAGCTGGCAAAGATGACAGACAACAGTACAGACCCATTTGATACAGCATTTACAGTCAGTATTGATCATCAAGATACGACAACAGGGATTAGCGCCTTCGAACGGTCCAAAACAATTAGATCACTTATTGATTCCGGTGCCCGGGCTGCTGACTTTAAACAACCTGGTCATGTCTTTCCGATTGTTGCAAAATCAGGTGGCGTTTTAGAACGTCCCGGACATACCGAAGCTTCCGTTGATTTAGCGGTACTGTGTGAAGCGCCAGCATCAGGTGTTATTTGTGAGATTCTGAATGATGATGGGACGATGGCACGGGTGCCGGACTTGCAAGTAATTGCCCGGAAGCATTCACTAAAAATCATAACCATCGAAGCACTTATCGCTTATCGAAAACAGCATGAGCTCTTAATTGATCGTGTTGTTGAAACAACGTTACCAACTGATTATGGCATCTTCAAACTGTTTGGTTACACAAATCAACTTGATCAGAAGGAACATATTGCGCTTGTGAAAGGGGATTTACAATCCACAGAGCCTGTACTTGTCCGGGTCCATTCCGAATGTTTAACAGGCGATGTATTTTCTTCATATCGTTGTGATTGTGGGCCCCAATTAGAGATCGCTTTACAAAAAATAGCGGCTTCTGATCATGGTGTGCTCATTTATATGGAACAAGAAGGTCGTGGCATTGGCCTCCTTAATAAGTTAAAAGCATATGAACTGCAAGATACCGGTCTGGATACTGTGGAAGCAAATGAAAAACTGGGATTCGAATCTGATTTACGGGAATATGATCTAAGTGCCCACATATTAGCTGATTTACAAGTGAAAAACATTAACTTATTAACGAATAATCCACAAAAGATGATCAGTCTACAATCGCATGGAATCAACATTAATGAACGGATACCGATTGAAACAAAGGAAAAAAAGGATAATCAAGTTTATTTGCAAACAAAATATGAAAAAATGGGTCATTTACTAGGATGAATTGCATCATTGCCAAAACAGCAACATCGATACGGTATGTCGTTAAGAACGGTTTAACGAAACGATATGTTGTATCGATGTGGCACTGAATCGGTATTATGCAATTCATTTACTGAAAATGTAAATGAGAAAAGGGGAGATCAATGTGGGCAAAGTATGGGAAGGAAAACTGGTTGGTACCGATTTAAGAATAGGGATTGTTGTTGCGAGATTTAATCAGTTTATTACGAGTCAATTATTATCCGGTGCACTGGGTGCTTTGGAAAGACATGGAGTGGATCCGGATGCAATTGATGTCGCTTGGGTTCCTGGAGCATATGAAATTCCTTTAGTAGCGGAAACATTAGCACGAAAAGATGAATATGATGCAGTCATTACTTTGGGAACTGTCATAAGGGGAGCAACAACACATTATGATTATGTTTGTAATGAAGTTGCAAAAGGGGTTTCCCAGGCAAGTACAAAGAATCGAAAGCCAGTTATCTTTGGCGTGTTAACGACTGAAACGATTGAACAAGCAATTGAACGGGCTGGAACAAAGGCTGGTAATAAAGGAAGTGACGCAGCCATAGCAGCAATTGAAATGGCCAATCTAATGAAAATAATCTAACAATGATCAAAGCCGATCATGCAGGATGATTCCTATGCATTATCGGCTTTTTTGTAGTAAACTAAGGGATAGACTGTGTTTACCTGGAGGAGATTCAAATTAAATTTATTTTATATCAAATACTCGCTGTGTTCGTGATTTGGTCAGGGATGTTTTTTTTCTTCACTGATCTAGGGGATGTAGGGCTCTATGTCTTTTATCTTGTCACATCATGGTTATTATTTTTAATTGTATTGCTCGGAAAGAGATGGTTTCAAGAACGAAAGAAGTAATCAATTAATAGGGAGTCGTGGGGAGATTAAATGATGTTAACCATTGAAAATTTAAATAAATCATACGGAGATAAGATTCTGTTTCAATCCATCAATTGCACCATCTCGCGTCAGGATCGAATTGGTTTAATCGGCGTAAATGGGACAGGTAAATCAACATTCTTAAAGACGATAGCAGGGATTGAACGAGCAGAAAGTGGAGAGATTAAACATCCTAAAGATTATCGAATTGAATATTTAGCACAAGAACCAGAACTCGACGAAAATCTGACCGTCATGGAGCACATCTACTATGGCGATGCGACCATGATGATCTCGATCCGGGGTTATGAACAAGCACTGCAAAATCTTCATCATGATCCGAGTAATGAAGAAGCCCAAGCTCATCTCATGAAAATGCAACAACAGATGGATGAGGATGAGGCATGGGAAGCGAATACTGCTGCGAAAACAATCCTCACTAAATTAGGCATTCAAGACTTCGATAAACAGATTATGACGCTTTCTGGGGGCCAAAAGAAGCGAGTCGCGCTTGCGAAATCATTGATTCAACCTGCTGATTTACTTATTTTGGATGAACCAACAAACCATTTAGACAATGATACCGTTGAGTGGCTGGAGGCCCATCTGCGAACCTATCAAGGCGCACTTTTACTTGTGACACATGACCGTTACTTTCTAAATCGCGTGACCAATTATATTTTTGAACTTGATAAGGGGAATTTTTACATATACGAAGGAAATTATGAAGTGTTTTTGGAAAGGAAAGCAGAACGTGAAGCATTGGAGGTAAGCAGTCAACAAAAGCATGCGAACACGTTACGCAGAGAGCTTGCTTGGCTACAACGTGGGGCACGAGCACGTTCAACAAAACAGAAGGCAAGAATAGAAAGAGTGGATGACTTAAAAGGAAAGCAGTTTTCCACCGAGCAACATCAAGTTGATTTTAAAGTTGGCTCAACACGACTTGGGAAACAAGTTATTGAATTAACGCATATCGATAAATCATTTCATGACGTAAAAGTTATTGATGATTTTAGTCGTCTGCTGAAACCAGATGATCGAATTGGAATCATCGGTCCGAATGGGGCAGGAAAAACAACATTATTAAATATTATGGCTGGTCGGGTGCAAGCTGATCATGGAGATATAACGGTTGGTGAGACCGTTAAAATTGGTTACTATACACAAGGTGAAGAAGAACTTGACGGATCGATGCGAATTATTGATTATATTAAAGAAGTGGCGCAAGAAATCTATACAAAAGACGGTGATGTGATTACCGCGGAACAAATGTTAGAACACTTTCTCTTCAGTCGTGGAGAACAATACTCCTATATTCGGAAACTATCGGGTGGCGAGCGGCGCCGTCTTTATTTATTAAAAGTATTGATGACAGAGCCAAATGTTTTATTTTTAGACGAACCGACAAATGATTTAGATACACAAACATTAAGTGTTCTAGAGGAATATTTGCATGAATTCCCTGGCGTCGTCATTACGATATCTCATGATCGTTATTTCCTAGACCGTGTTGTCGATCAATTGCTCGTCTTTTCAAATGACGGAAAGATTGATCCGTTTTATGGCAATTATAGTGAGTACTTAGCGAAGACCGTTTCCGCATCTAGAACAGTAAGTGTTCCAGCACAACAAACCGTGAAAGAACCAAATAAAAGGAAGAAGCTATCCTATTTGGAACAACAAGAGTGGAATGGAATTGAAGAGAAGATTACAGAGTTGGAGGTCGGGATTGACCGGCTGAAGGAGCGTATTGCGCATGCAGGTAGTGATATTACTAAAGTGCAAAAACTTTATGAAGAACAAGAACAGCTAGAACAATCACTTGAAAAGGAAATGGACCGCTGGGAAGAATTATCTTTGCTCATCGAGTCGTTCGAAAAGCTCTAATGAGGCTTAGCTTAATAAAGTGTGAGTAATCAATAGAAACTACCAGTGACTATGAACGCTTACGACACCACAGGAGATGACTAGCATGAAAAAGTATTTAACAACAAAATGGATCGTCATTAGTATTGCAATCTTATGTTCAGTTTTATGGGGAAGTGCATTTCCTGTTTTGAAAGTTAGTTATGAAGAATTAGGGATGGCAACAAATGATACCATTGCTAAAATTGTCCTTGCTGGAATGCGCTTTCTATTAGCAGGACTTATGCTGTTAGCCGGTTTATTCATAATGAACCGAAAAGCATTACGGATTAGACGAAAGCAACTTCCCGTCTTAATTTTATTTGGGATCGTGCAAACGGCATTGCAATATTACTTTTTCTATAATGGACTGGCGAAAACATCGGGAATGCAGGGGGCAATTCTCGTATCAAGTGGTACGTTCTTCACGGTTCTTCTCGCTCATTATTTTTATGTGAATGATCGGATGAATTGGCAGAAGCTCGTTGGTTTACTCGCTGGATTTACCGGTATTATCGTTGCTAATTGGGGATCATCCTTCCAATTAAATTTTCAAATGACAGGGGAGGGATATATGATCTTAGCCGCGTTAACGGGGGCGGTTGGTACGATTATGGCAAAAGAAATGGCTTTAGATATTCATCCATTTGCTTTAACAGGTTGGCAATTAACGATTGGATCACTTGTGATGCTTTTGGTCGGATTACCCCAGTTGCAAACGAATGCGATGATCTTTACCCCGCTTGGTTGGTGGCTGTTTATTTATTCAGCATTCCTTTCAGCTATCGCTTTTGCTTTATGGTATTCCATTTTGAAATATAATAAAGCAGGGGAAATTAGCATTTATAAATTTGCCACCCCTGTATCTGGTGCGATTTTATCAGCACTCTTTATTCCAGGTGAAAAACTAACTGTATTTATTGTTGGTGCTTTATTATTAGTAGCCATTGGCTTTGTTGCAATTAATTATAAAACAGAAGAAGATACTCCACCGCCTAAGCCGATTGTGAAGTGATCAATTAGTAAGTTTGGCTACTGCTTTATAACCAATAATATTGATCGGATCCTTAGGTTGTGAGTAAGGAGGGGCATAGGCGAGTTCAAGAGCAGCTAAATCATGTACGGTGAGTTGGCCTTTGATGGCTGTCGTTAACACGGCTAACCGTTTATCAGCCCCTTTAAAGCCAACAACTTGTGCACCATATAGTTGACCTGTCGTTTTAGAAAACAAGATTTTAATATGCAGGGGTACTGATCCTGGGTAATAGCCGGCATGTGAGTAGCCGGATAAAAAGGCCTCTTGATAAGGGATTTCTAATGTATTCAGATCCTTGCTTGTGTGGCCTGTAGCGCCAATCGTCAGATCAAATAACTTTAGAATCGCAGAACCCATTGTTCCGTCATAAGGTAGTTTATCCCCTTGTAAATGGCTTGCAATGATGAAAGCTTGTCGATGTGCTGGCCATGCAAGTGCAATATGTCTTGGTGTTTCTGTTAGGAAGTCGGCGGTTTCGACAACATCCCCTAAGGCGTAAATATCAGGGTCATTTGTTTGCATGTACGCATTAACGGCAAGTGCACCGGTCTCACCTAATTGGATCCCGGCTGTTTCGGCCAATACAGTAAGTGGTTTGATGCCAACAGCAAGTAAGGTGAAGTCGGTTTGAATGGTTTTACCACTCTGTAGGTGGATGGTTTTCCCATCGTTGGAGAATGCGGCGAGACCATCATTGAGTTCTAGATCAACCCCTTTTTCATAGAGGTGAGTGGTAAGGATGGTATGGAAGTCGTGATCAACGATTTTAAGGATGTGATCAGAACGATTAATGAGTGTACAATCTAAACCAATCGCTCTAAAGTTCTCGACCATCTCTAAACCAATAAAACCAGCACCAACAATGGCCACTCGTTGTGGTTGTTCTTTTTCAATGAATGTATGAATAGCATCCATATCAGGGATTGTATGTAACGTGAATGTGTTATCCATATTCAGGCCTTTCAGCTCCGGTATGACTGCGGTAGCACCTGGTGAAAGGATGAGTTTATCATATGATTGTATATATGTTTCCCTACTTTTTTCATAGTGGATCTGTTTTTTAGTCCGATCAATGAAGGTCACTTCTGTATTTATTTGAACGGACACGTGATATTTTTTTGAAAAATCGTCAGTATTGGTGAGTAGCTCATTTCGATCGGTAATATTTCCGAGGTAATAAGGTAAGCCACAATTTGAAAATGCGATATGGCTACCACGATCAAATAATAGGATTTCCGAATGATGATCTTGCCTACGAATTTGTGCTGCTACGGTGGCACCACCGCCAACACCACCTACAATAATAATTCTTTTCGGTTTGGACATCAGTTATTCTCCTTTATATTGTATGTTAATGAATTTCATAACCCCTATTTAGAACTACATGTTAAAGTGACACAGCTGGTTATGGTAATTATGAAAATCATTCATGTATGAATCTTTAAATAGTACATATAAATGGAATGACTATTTTGATATCTCTATCGATAGAAGGTTATTTTAGCGTATAATGAGAGTCACCTTATATAAGATAGGAGAGTATGTATGGATAATACAATATGGTCAATCGTACCACCCGTGTTAGCAATTATTATGGTGTTACTAACGAAACGAGTACTTGTATCATTAGGTGTCGGAATTATTGCCTCTGCTCTATTCATTACCCGTTTTAACTTATTTAAATCATGGGGTCTTATTTGGGAAGCCTTTACAGGAGTCTTCGTTGAGGATGGGGGAATGAATACGTGGAATGTTTATATTATTTTATTTGTTCTCATATTAGGGGTGTTAACGGCATTTGTCAGTATGATGGGAGGAACAAGAGCGTTCGGTGATTGGATGATTCGCCGGGTCAAGACACGAACAGGAGCACAAATTATGACGATGACCTTAGGCGTTATTATTTTTGTGGATGATTATTTCAATAGTTTAACTGTTGGACCTGTATCAAGACCGGTAACTGATAAACATCGAATCTCACGCGCAAAGCTTGCCTATATTGTTGATTCCACAGCAGCACCAGTCACCGTTGTTGCTCCTGTCTCCAGTTGGGGAGCTTATATTATTGGGATTATTGGTACGGTTCTCGTTGCACAAAATGTAACAGCATACAATGAGTTTGAAGCTTTTATTCGAATGATTCCGATGAATTTTTATGTGTGGTCAGCACTCGGTACCGTTCTTATTATTGCAATTAGCCAAGTTGACTTTGGACCGATGAAAGTTCATGAACAACGTGCTTTGAAGACGGGCGAAGTTTCGAATCCAGAGAATAAGAAGAAAGTGGATACGATTGATTATTTACCGGTAAGTGATGCCGGGAAAATAAGTGATTTACTCGTACCCATCGGCACCTTATTCATTGGGACATTAATCGCTATTTATATCAGTGGATTTATAGCAGCTGGAGAAGATAAAAGCATCATGGTGATCTTCGGTGAAGCTGATGTAGCTTCTGCTTTATTGATCGGTGGACTCGCTGGATTATTCATAACGTTTTTGTTGTTCCTTCGCCATAATAAACGAGGGAAATTAACGAAACGGCATTTTTCAGAAGGGTTTAAAGAGGGAATCAAGTCGATGTTACCGGCAATCTATATTCTTGTGTTTGCTTGGACGATTTCATATTTAATTAATGAGCTGCAAACAGGTGAATACTTAGCAGGTATTGTTGAGTCATCCAATCTAAATGTAGCATTCTTACCGGTTGTTGTCTTTATTATGGCGGGACTTATTGCATTTGCAACGGGTACATCATGGGGATCATTTGCGATCTTATTACCAATTGCCGGACAAATTGCTGGAACAGCAGATATTAATCTATTACTACCTGTATTAGCGGCTGTTTTAGCTGGAGCTGTGTTTGGGGATCATTGTTCACCAATTTCAGATACAACGATTCTGTCATCAACAGGAGCAAGTTGTGATCATATCGATCACGTCAGTACGCAGCTTCCTTACGCACTTGTGTCGGCATCCATTGCAGCACTCGGGTATATCATACTTGGTTTGACAGGGAGTGTCTGGCTGGGCTTAGCGACTGTATCCATCGGACTACTGCTGTTATTTACGATTTTAAAAATGATTGGCAATCAACAAGTAGCAACAGAGAAATAAAAAGTTACACATTCCATGTTCTCTTCACCAACGGAGCTTCATATACTCTAAGGTGGGGAGAATATTTCTTTACTAAAAAGTGATGGAAAATACGGAATAACTCTGTTACGATTGGATTAAGCGATGCATCATGAAAAGGGAAGTCACAGATTTTGTTTTTTTATCTACATGAATGAATTTCATAATTGCCAAAATCAGCAACATCGATACGGCATGTAGTTAAGAACGGTTTAACGCAACTATATGTTGTAACGATGTGGCACTAAACCGGTATTATGAAATTCATTAACATGAATGAATTTCATAATTACCAAAACCAGCAACATCGATACAATATATAGTTAAGAACGGTTAACGCAACTATATGTTGTAACGATGTGGCACTAAACCGGTATTATGAAATTCATTAACATGTTTCACCAACTCCACGAACGCTATCTATCAACAAGAAAAGCTAATCCTCTAACACGTAAATGTAAACGGATACACAACTGTCATTAAGATCATCTAAATGAAACTGAGGTGACAAGGTGAATGAAACCGCAACATATTACCAACAAACAAACAGCCGCACAAGCCATTGTTAACTGTATGAAAATTGAAAAGGTAAGGCACGTATTTTGTGTTCCTGGTGAAAGCTATTTGCCGATTTTAGATGCTCTATATGATAGCCCGACAATTGATGTGATTTCTGCACGTCATGAAGGGGGGGCTGCATTTATGGCAGAAGGTTATGCGAAATCAAACTTAAAACCAGGAATTGTTCTAGCAACAAGAGGTGTCGGGGCAGCCAATTTGTCGATAGGGGTGCATACCGCTTACCAAGATTCGACACCATTGATTGTGTTTTTAGGGCAAGTCCACCGTAAGTTTCGTGGACGAGAAGCTTTTCAAGAGGTTGATTTAGAACAATTCTTCCAACCCATTTCCAAGTGGGTGGTTGAAGTAAAGGATCCTGAACGGATGCCGGAAATTGTTCAGAAGGCGTTTCGCATTGCCCAATCTGGGCGTCCAGGTCCCGTTATTATTTCGATACCCGAAGATGTTTTGCCAATCAAAGCGGAGATGTATTTCGGACCTAGCGTCAAGAAACCGAATCCCGTTCCTGCTCAAGCTGAGGTTAAGGCCGCTGAAGAACTTCTTTTGAAGGCAAAACGTCCCCTTATTATTGCAGGGGGTGGTGTGAAAAGTGCGAGGGCGGAAAGGGCACTGCTGACCTTTGCCGAGAAACATAAATTACCTGTGATGGCTGCCTTCAGACGCCATGATGTGTTCCCAAATGATCACCCTTTATATGTCGGGCATCTCGGCTTAGGCATGGCGAAGGAAATACGAGAAACAGTTGCCCAATCCGATCTGATTGTAGCATGTGGAACGAGATTATCCGAGGTGACAACCCAAGATTATTCAATCATAACAGCGGAGAAGAAACTGCTTCAGATTGATATTGATGTTGCCACACTTGGGAATGTTTATGCACCAGATCTTGGTATCGTAGCTGATTTGCGAGAAGCTTTAGAAGCATTCACATTCAACAGGGGTGATCGGGGATGGGGAGATTGGGTGAGCAAATGTCGGCAACGTTATGAAGAAGCAAGCTGTTTAGTCTATCAACCGACAGATGTGTTGAATAAACAAGTGATCGCGATCTTACAAGACAACCTACCTGCAGAGGCGACCATCACAAATGATGCAGGAAACTTTGCGGGTTGGTTGCATACTTTCTTTTCGTTTACAAAGGCACATTCCTATGTTGGACCTACTTCTGGTGCGATGGGCTATGGTATGCCTGCAGCAATTGGGGCAAAATTAGCTTTCCCGCATAAAACGGTTGTTTCCTTATCGGGTGATGGTGGCTTCATGATGACGGCCCAAGAATTAGAAACAGCGGTCAGATATGAGATTCCCATTATTAGTCTCGTGTTTAACAATCAGATGTATGGGACCATCCGGATGCATCAAGAAATGGACTATCCGAATAAGGTAATGGCCACTGATTTAGGGAATGTCTCTTTCGTTGATTTGGCAAAAGCGCTTGGTGCGGATGGACATCTCGTACATACCGCGGAGGAATTCAGACAAGCTTTTAAATGGGCATTAACAATGAAGCGACCAGTCGTCATTGAAATTCAGACGGAACAAGAGCACATTGCAGTAGGTACGACGATTGACCAATTACGTAAGCAAAAAGGCGAATAATGAACGTGCAAAATATGGAGGAGGATGTAGGATGACAAATCATATACTAACCGTTGATAAACTATCCAACTATATTGATGGAGAATGGGTTGGGGTAGCAGATACGCAAGCTGTAATCAATCCAGCGACAGGCGAGGAAATCATTCAAGTACCCAAATCGACACCTACACAAGTAGATGAGGCCGTGCAAGCTGCAAAGAAAGCACAAAAAGAGTGGGCACTTGTGCCAGCACCACAGCGCGGGGAAGTGCTGTACCGAATTGGTCAGCTTATGAAAGAACAAAAAGAAGATATATCAAGATTACTAACATTGGAGAATGGAAAAGTGCTAGAGGAAGCAAGGGGAGAAGTGCAAGAGGGAATTGATATGGCTTTTTATATGGCTGGTGAAGGAAGGCGTCTATATGGGCAAACAACACCCGCAGAATTACAAGATAAATTTGCGATGAGTGTTCGTTCTCCTGTTGGTGTTGCGGGGATCATCACACCATGGAATTTTCCGATTGCCATTGCGACGTGGAAAACATTTCCGGCCATTATTGCGGGAAATTCCGTTGTTTGGAAACCGGCAACCGAAACACCACTGATGGCCTACACATTAGCAAAGATCTTTGCGGAAGCAGGATTGCCAAAAGGTGTAGTGAATGTGGTCTTTGGTTCTGGTACAACGGTTGGCGATGCCATGGTCAATCACGATGCAATCAATATCATCTCATTTACAGGTTCTACAGAAACCGGGCGTCATATCGCAGCCACCTGTGGCCAACAATTGAAAAAGGTTTCCCTGGAAATGGGCGGCAAAAATGCGGTTATTGTCATGGATGATGCGGACTTGGGTTTAGCAGTGGAAGGGATTTTATGGAGCGCCTTTGGGACAAGTGGTCAACGGTGTACAGCTTGTAGTCGGGTCATCGTTCACGAAGATGTGAAAGCGGAATTGGAAGAACGCTTACTCACAGCAATGAAACAATTAACAATCGGAGATGGTCTAGACGAATCGATAAAAGTAGGTCCGATCATCAATCAAGCAGGTCTTGATAAAATAAACGAATATATTGCCATTGGGAAAAGTGAAGGAGCAACCTTAGTTGCTGGTGGATTCGAACTGACAGAAGATGATTATCAAGCAGGTCATTATTTTGCGCCGACTTTATTTACCGATGTCGAAGCAACTATGCGGATTGCCCAAGAAGAGATATTTGGCCCGGTCGTTTCACTCATCCCTGTGAAGAGTTTTACAGAAGCGATTGAAGTCAATAACCGTGTCATCTATGGATTATCAAGTTCTATATTTACGAAAGATGTCAATCAGGTCTTCCAAGCACAGCGAGATCTTGATACGGGTATTGTCTACGTGAACGCGGGTACAACGGGGGCAGAAATTCATTTGCCTTTCGGTGGAACAAAAGGAACCGGAAATGGGCATCGTGATTCTGGTTTGCAGGCATTAGATGTCTTTACGGAATGGAAGGCGATTTATGTAGACTATAGTGGTAAATTACAACGGGCCCAGATTGATGTCGAGTAAGCGAGCACATGATGAATGATAAGGAATTTAATTATCTTTTACTTTTATGAGGAGTGATGTAATGAAGATAGGTGTACTCGGTTCAGGACTTATGGGAAAAGAAACCGCACGAGATCTCGTCCGAAGTGAAGGTGTCTCACTCGTCGGGATTGCGGATGTGGATGCGGAGAAAGCTCAAGCTGTCTGTGATCACTTTCATTCACCAAAGCTGCGCGCTTTTCAAGTCGATGCGACAAATCATACGGAATTAAAGGAGTACATGAAACAATTTGATGTGATCGTCAATGCACTATTTTATACCTTTAATGAAAAGGTCGCTCAAGCAGCCATTGAAGTTGGTGTTCACTCGATCGATTTGGGAGGACATATTGGGCAGATGACGGATCGCGTCTTACTTTTGCATGAGGCAGCAAAAGCAAAAAAGGTCACTCTGATTCCTGATCTGGGAGTTGCTCCAGGAATGATTAATATTTTATCAGGCCATGGAGCCCGTCAACTCAATCATGTTGAATCGATTAAGTTGTTTGTAGGAGGTATTCCCTTACGTCCTGACCCACCACTCGAGTATAATCATGTGTTTTCAATGGATGGAGTGTTTGATCATTACACAGATCCATCCTTGATTATTCGAAATGGTGTGAAACAAGAAATACTCTCGCTGACAGAAGTGGAGCGGATCCACTTTGATGATTTTGGACCATTAGAAGCATTCCACACTTCTGGTGGTACATCAACCTTATCATTATCATATCCAGATTTAGAAACATTGGAATATAAAACAATCCGTTATCCAGGGCATGCGGAAAAGTTTAAATTACTTGTTGATTTAAACTTAACGCGAAAAGATTATCAGATCGAGCTAAACGGACAATCCATCAGCCCCCGGGACGTTTTACTTCAAGTATTAGATCCGATTGTGGAGTTAAAAAATAAAGATGATGCTGTCTTATTGCGAACGGTTATAGCGGGGAAACAAGGTGGTTCTGAAGTAGCGTATGAATATGAAATGATGACCTACAAAGATCGTGAACATAATATTACGGCGATGGCCCGGGCCACGGCAAGTACGATTTCAATTGTTGCGCAGATGATTGGTAATGGCAGCATTACAAAACGCGGTGTGTATCCACCTGAGCAAATTGTGCCCGGTGAGAAATATCTGAAAGAAATGAAAAGTCGCGCTGTCGAAATCTTTGAGACCTTGCACAAGTTATAAGTCATTCAATCTGCTGTAAAAAATAAAAGTAGGTACGCAAAAAGATGCTCTCCGAAGGCGATTTTAAAATGGATCGACTGAGCAATCCCTCATTTAAAGCTTTCCTAGAGCATCATGATGCGACAACGAATGAAAATTAGACAACAGCGTAAAGGCCAAACTGGCTTTTAGGATCACGATCGCTAAAACTGATCGTGATCGTTTTTATTTTTAGAGAACTTCATAATCCTTATTTATAGCTATATCCGCATAGCTGGTACAGTAATTATGAAACTCATTTGATAACTGTTTGTAATTTATCAATCATTTTAAGAGCACGACCTGTACCGATGGCCACCGATTCAAGAGGATTCGGAGCAATGTGAACAGGTACATCAATCTCATTGATGAGCCATTCTTTAATTCCATGTAACATTGCTCCACCACCTGTTAGGACGATTCCGTGATCAACAATATCCCCACTTAACTCGGGTGGACAATTTTCCAATGTCGTACGAAGTCCTTCTAATATTTTACTAAGGGATGTTCGAATGGCTTCATGAATTTCAATGGAAGATATTTCAACGGTTTTAGGTAAGCCTGTTACCATATCACGTCCACGGACCTCCATTTTGGCTTCACTATGGTCTGGATGAGCATAACCGATTTCAGTTTTAATATTTTCAGCTGTTCTTTCTCCAACTAAAATACTATGTTTCTTGCGGATCATTTGAATAATATCTTCATCAAGATTATCTCCACCAATGCGGACTGCACTACTTGAAACAACTCCACCAAATGAAATAATTCCGATCTCTGAAGTCCCACCACCAATATCTACAATGACATTAGCTAATGGTTCGTCTACTGGTAAATCCGCACCGATCGCTGCTGCAATTGGTTCTTCAATCAGGTGCACTTGTTTAGCACCATAGCTTGCAATGGCATTATGAATGGCCCGACGCTCTACAGAAGTACTTCCTGATGGTGTACAAATTACAACTGTCGGCTTCCGCATGGAGACACCTAGTGTTTTACTAGCCTTATTCATGAATTCCTTTAGCATTTGAGTCGTTACATCATAATCCGCAATCACTCCACCTTGTAAAGGGCGAATAGCAACAATGTTTTGTGGTGTCTTTCCGACCATTTCCTTTGCTTCGATTCCTACGGCAATTACTTTATTTGTATGAATATTAATCGCTACGATAGCGGGCTCGTTTAAGGCAATTCCTTTTGTCTTTGAATAGATTAGTAGATTTGCTGTTCCTAAATCAATTCCAATTTCTGCTTTCGATAACATGTGTGTTTCCTCCATTGATGATTATTTATATGTACCATTTTATAGTCAATATAATTGTCGTCTTTTTTCTTGAATATTAGTTGTTGTTCGTATTCACTTTAATGAAATTCATTAATCTGTGTCTAAACGGAAAAATCTACGGTTTAAAATGAAACTTTAATCAATTATAAAATGCATAATAAGGAGCATTCTCTACCAGTAGATAGGTAGCCTAGCATTGAAAAGTTTATTACATTCAAGCAATAAAATCAAGTCACAGTTTCATGACAAATTATGGGGTGGTTGTAATATATGCCACCTTTTTAATAGGTGTCAATAGCAATATGATTGTAAAAAATTCCAGTGCGCGCAGATTCTACCTAAAAAGGACCAACATGAAAAAGTTAAGAGCCCATAAAAAATGCACTCTTCTTTCAAAATGTGATGGAAGCTCTGTATGGTGGAAGAGTTTAGCACTAATATTACAAAAAAACCGTGCTATGATATTCCTGAAAACAAAACAAGGGAGAGTTGTACAGATATGTTCAAGAAAATAAGCACGATCAGCGTTTTATCATT
>Ga0209487_1002381_pt1 | contig 15310 bp, 12 predicted proteins | sample Poulit2012_FD_187524 | JGI IMG/M metagenome (GOLD analysis project Ga0209487, IMG submission 187524) | Agricultural soil microbial communities from Georgia to study Nitrogen management - Poultry litter 2012 (SPAdes) (version 2) | ecosystem: Environmental > Terrestrial > Soil > Agricultural land... | reverse complement strand
GATGCCTTGATGCCTTGGCCTTAATGCCTGTAATGTAAACTAACAATTCTGAAAAGCCCCGGACATCTGCCGGGGCTTTTTTATTTCTGACGGCTCTACAATTTTCCTGCCCCTGCCTCTGAGTTTCTCCGGGTTTCCCGGTCAAGAGACTTCATCCAGTCAAATCAGTATCTTACACCCTATGGATATTTTCAAGCTGATCTACGAGCACGATATGAGGCTGGACACGCTGCGAGAGCGGCGGCCTGACAGAGACCAGCCCGATACCCAATCATCACTGGAGGCGTTTCTGCGCCCCGACCCGACCTACTCCAGATTCTACATCACCGGCACCCGGCTGGACAGAGAACGTTTCGGTCTTGATACACTGACGCACTACTCCCAGGTTGTGGATGCCCTGCAGCAGGGACTTGAGGGATACACCTTCTATACGGAGAAGCCGGGCACTCTCTCAACTCTGAGAAATGTGCTGGATAAGGTTCCGGTCTGGAGCGCTGTTGTTCTAAGCAGAGAAGAGCAGCCGGACCCTGAGCTCATCAAGGAGCTCTCTATTGATTCAGAAAGCAATGTAGGTCATCGAAAGGAGCCGTTGCGCAGAGCTTTACTGAAGAAGCATCTGGTCCTCTATAAGGAGAGGGCTCATCACGGATTCGATCTCCACCTCTTCTCGAAAGAGAATATTTACAGAGACCTGTTCTTTCCACTCAAGGCACTGACTTCTACCCCCTCCTTCCGCTTTTTCAGTATCAACGGCAGGCGGATCCGGAGCGAGAAGAAGTTCTACTTTGAGACCTGGACTCTGGATCGCCCTCCTCACGGTGCAGAAGAGGTACATCCGGAGACGGTGCTGTAAATAGTCGCCACGCTACTGCTTGCGGACCACCATCACCAGCCGCGTCGACGAGTGCGGGTGAAACGCTCCACCACTGTAGTTTCCGAATACCTGCTCGATCTCGAAACCAATAGAGTTGAACGTCTCCAGGAACCACTCCAGATCGTACAGTTTTACCTGCTCTGTATAGGAGAGAGACTCCTCGACTCCATCGCCATCAAAACGAATCTCCTTATAGATGATATCCTCCTCGACATATCGTCGGATCCGGTAGTGGATATCCCTGAACTCACCCTCATCTTCCGGACGGAAGTTGTTGTAAACCCAGTCTGCATTCATGTAGTCCATGAAGAAGATCCCGTCTGAGGGCAGCATCTCATTGACACTCCCGAAAACCTCTCTGTTCTCACTGTCAGATTTGAAATACCCGAATGATGTGAAGAGGTTCAGGATGGCGTCAAACTGCTGATCCAGTGGGTGTCTCATATCACTGACCAGAAACTCGACATTGTCGAGCTCTCTCTCCTCCGCCTTCATCTTTGCGATTCGGATGGCCTCCTCTGCAAGATCAATTCCGGTCATCTGATAGCCCTTCTCGGCCAATACCAGTGAGTGCCGGCCACGTCCGCAACCGAGGTCAAGAAGATGCGGGTACTTCTCCGGCGGTAGTATCCGGCTGATCAGCTGAACCAGTTCAGCCGCCTCTTTCTCATTTCGGTCAGCATATAGAATATCGTACAGTGGGCTGTCGAACCACTCCTCAAACCAGTGCATGGGGCTCCATATTCTTGAATTTATAATGGATGGAATATAAGAAACAGAAGCTCAATTTTGCTCCGGAATCTTTATCTTGCCCCCTTTTGACCACCCGATGACCCGTGTTGACCACCCGATAACCCGTGCACTATCAGAATCGTCAGCAAGCGGCTGATCATCACAACAGCTGAGACTCATCCTCTATGACCTACCAGGAAAAACTTATAGCTTCCGTTCAGCATTCAGGTTCGGTGCTGTGTGTAGGGCTCGACCCGAGACCATCTATGATTCCGGCGTCCATTCTCGAGAATTCAGCAAGTACCGAGCAGGCCGTTGAGCAGTTCTGTGCTGAGGTCATCGAGAAAACCTATGATTTCTGTTGCGCCTACAAGCCCAATATCGCTTTTTTCGAATCGCTGGGCCCGGGTGGTTTTGAAGTCTTCAGCCGGGTACTGAGACTGATCCCTGAAGACAGGATAGCCATTGCAGACATCAAGAGAGGAGATATTGGTTCAACAGCTGAACACTACAAGCGCGCATGGTTTGACCAGTTTGATGTGGATGCTGTCACCCTCAACCCCCTGATGGGTTTTGACACCCTTGACCCCTGGATCCATGACGAGAGCAAGGCTCTGTACAGTCTTGTGCTCACCTCCAATCCAGGCTCTCACGATCTTCTGACGAGACGTTTTGAGGGCAGGCTCTCCCTTGCAGAGTTCATCGCCGATCAGCTCGGCAAGAAGATGCAGACAAGCAAGACGCACATCGGTATGGTCATCGGTGCAACACATCCGTCAGATCTGGACAGAATCCTGAACAGCTATCCGGAAGCGTCACTGCTGATACCGGGAGTGGGGTCACAAGGTGGTAATCCGGCAGAACTCGTCTCTCTGCTGACTTCCCACAAAGGCATACCGGTAATCAGTTCCAGCCGCTCTATCATCTTTGCAGGTGGCAACCGTAGAGACTGGAGCGATCTTGTCGCCAGCAGCGCCAGAAACATGAAAGAGGAGCTTGAACCCTTCGGCAGACGCTACTTAAAATAGCTGAGGCTGATCCAACCTGCACAAGCGAGTGAGACACAAACAGTATTAAATGAGCAAAAGCGTTCAGGATAAAAAAGTAGTCACAATCTATACAGATGGCGCCTGCAGTGGCAATCCGGGACCAGGAGGCTGGGCGGCTCTGCTCATCTGGAGAGGTCATGAAAAAGAGCTGACAGGAGGAGCGGCAATGACTACCAACAACCGGATGGAGATGCAGGCAGTGATTGAAGCTCTCCGCGCTTTGAAGGCCCCGTGCCATGTTGAGCTCCACAGCGACAGCGCCCTGATTATCAACGCATTCAACAAGGGGTGGATCGACGGGTGGCAGAGACGAGGCTGGAAGAAAGCGGACAAGAAACCTGTAGAGAACCGGGATCTCTGGGAGGAGATACTGGAGGCGATGGAACCCCATCAGGTGCGATGGATCAAAGTAAAAGGGCACGCCGACAACGAGCTCAACAACCGGGTAGATCGTCTGGCCGTGGAGGCGGCTACGCGATACCGATGAGGAAGTACAGGTTTAGAGACAGGACAGGTTTAGAGGAAAGACAAATTTAGAGGAAGAACAGGTTTCAATACAGGACCGGTTTTTAACGCTCTTTCAACCGCTCTTCCAGGTCCGAAAGCATTTCGAATGTCAGTGGTTTTGAGAGAAACTCCACAATATTGGGAAATTTTTCAGCACGCACCTTGTCCGTCGGGTCTACCGATGAAGTGAGTATGACAATATCAGGATACTCTTCAAGAGGAAGCTTGTCAAACTCTTCGAGGAACTCCCATCCCCCCATCACCGGCATATTGAGATCAAGAAAGATCAGATCCGGAAATTCCTGATGATTACCTCCTCCATCCCCATCTGATGAACCATCCAGCAGATCCAGATAGTAGTCCAGTGCCTCCCGACCGTTTCTGGCAGTCACCACCTCTTCAGCAAAATCTACACTGTCAAAGACACGCTTGTAGATATTCTGCATAATGGCACTATCCTCTACGCAAATTAACTTTCTAATCATATTACCTGGATGTATTGTACTGATTCACTCAATCTGTTACCTGCTCTCGAGTCGGGCAAATGGTTTCAGGTCCGGCCCGTCATACTCACCACGCATGGCCTTCAGCTTGCCGGTAATGGCTATCATTGCTGCATTATCTGTACAGTATTCAATTGGAGGTACCCGCAGTTCAACCCCAAGATCTCTGCTTACCTTTTCAACTTTGTTCCGCAACATGCTATTTGCTGAAACCCCTCCTGCGAGAAGCATCACTTCAACACCGGTTTCTTTGACAGCCCGCCTCAGCTTAACAGCAAGGACACTGGTAATCGCTTCCGAAACACTGGCGCATATGTTCTCCATATTTGCCTCAACAAATGCCTTACCCTTCTCCTGGACATAGTAGAGAACGCTGGTTTTAAGCCCGGAGAAGCTGAATTCAAGCCCCTCCCCCAGCATTGCTTTCGGAAAGTCATGAAACGATGGATCACCACCCTGAGCCAGCCGGTCGATTTCTGGCCCTGCCGGATAGGACAGTCCCAATATCTTGCCAATTTTGTCAAAAGCCTCTCCCGCTGCATCATCCCGTGTTCTTCCCAGAACCTTGTAACTGAACGGAGCCTCTGCATGTACGAGCCGGGTATGGCCTCCTGATACAGTCAGACAGACAAAAGGATAGACCGGAGGCTGCGACACAAAGTTGGCATACATATGGGCATCGATGTGGTTGACACCGACGAGTGGGATTCCATTTGCCAGCGCAAGACCCTTGGCAAAACTCAGACCGACCAGCAGCGAACCCATAAGACCCGGACCCTGGGTGACTGCAATCGCATCCATCTGAGACAGCGATCTGTCTGCCTGATCCAGTGCCTGCTGTACTGTCCTTGATATCGTTTTGTGATGCGCACGCGAGGCCAATTCGGGGACTATCCCTCCATACGCCTCATGGACCAGCTGCGAGGAGATAATATTGGACTGAACTCCTTCAGGTGTCAGTACTGCAGCTGCAGTATCGTCACAAGAGGATTCGATTCCCAGGATATTCATCTAATGTTAATTTTGTTTAACTGACCTGACAACCATGTTTTGCATAACCATTCCTCTTGCCTCGAGGTCAATGGCGCTTTGACTCAAGGTTATGACGCTGTATCAAGAGGAAAGTTACACCTGCCTTCAGACCTTCAGCCTTTAAACCCCAAATCGGGCAAGGCAAATCAGACCCGGTGTCAAAATGTTCTACACAACCTTTACCGAGCGGTTCTATACAAATGCACGTCACACTTTGTGATTGATCGATTTTACAAAGACTACCCACTGATCATTCGTATTCCCGACCATTTAAAGTTGACGAATTGTCAAGTTACAAAGCCTTATGGCCAGTTGATAGTTCAATTAAAGAAAAAAAGGCCTGCTCCCGAGTTACGGAACAGGCCTTTTGAATGTTGACAGAGCTGAATCTCCTATCAATCACAAAAATATAAACCGTCCGCCAGACAATCCGATAACACAAGGGTAACGTCTTCCGGCGTACAGTTCGCATCTTGCTACAGAAAAATCAGATCCGAATTATAGATCTATAAGATCTATTTATCCTCTTCGTCGTCGTCATCTTCGACCACTTCGAAATCGGCATCAACAGCCTCTTCATCTTCTTCCGATTCAGCTCCGGTCTGGCTTTCATCACCGGAAGCTTCACCGCTTTCACCCTGCTGAGCTGCCTGATAGATCTCCTGTGAGGCTGCTGCCCAGACCTGATTCACCTCTTCAAGTGCAGCATCCAGCTCATCGAGATCCTCATTCTCCTTCACCTTCTCGAGTTTGTCTACTGCTTCTGTAATCTTGTTCTTGTTCTCTTCAGAGATCTTGTCTCCGAATTCATCCAGCTGCTTTCTCGTGGAGAAGATCAGACTGTCCGCCTGGTTCAGCTTTTCAACACGCTCACGGATCTTCTTGTCCTCGTCCGCATGCTCTTCGGCGGCCTGCTGCATCTTCTTCACCTCTTCATCACTCAGTCCGGAGCTCTGCTCAATACGGATGCTCTGCTCTTTTCCTGTGCCCTTATCCTTCGCACTTACATTGAGCACACCGTTGGCATCAATATCAAATGTCACCTCAATCTGAGGTACGCCCCGTGGTGCAGGTGGGATTCCGTCAAGGTGGAAACGTCCCAGAGTCCGGTTGTCCTGAGCCCGGGCGCGCTCACCCTGCAGCACATGAATCTCTACACTTCCCTGGTTGTCAGCTGCTGTCGAGAAGACCTCGGTCTTGCTGGTCGGAATCGTCGTGTTGGATTCGATCAGCTGGGTCATGACACCACCCAGTGTTTCAATCCCGAGTGTCAGCGGTGTAACGTCAAGCAGTACCACATCCTCGACATCTCCCGAGAGAACACCTCCCTGGATCGCTGCACCGACAGCCACCACCTCATCAGGGTTCACCCCTTTACTGGGATCTTTGCCAAAGAACTCTTTGACAACCTCCTGAATACGGGGAATACGTGTTGAACCCCCCACCAGAATCACCTGATCAATCTCACTCTTGTTCAAGCCGGCCTCCTTCATCGCCTTCTCACACGGCTTGATCGTACGCTTTACCAGGTCGTCTACCAGCTGCTCGAACTGAGAACGCGTCAGATCCACATTCAGGTGTTTGGGACCAGTATCGGTGGCCGTAATAAACGGCAGGTTGATATTTGTCTTCTGTGAGCTGGACAGCTCAATTTTGGCCTTCTCAGCCGCCTCTTTAAGCCGCTGCATGGCCATAGGATCTTTCCGAAGATCCACGCCTTCATCCTTCTGGAACTGGTCTGCCAGGAAGTTGATCACTTTCTGGTCAAAGTCATCACCCCCCAGGTGAGTGTCACCGCTGGTTGACTTCACTTCAAAAACGCCATCGCCCAGCTCCAGAATAGAGACGTCAAACGTACCTCCACCCAGGTCATACACCACAATCGTCTGATCGTCATCCTTCTTGTCCAGACCGTATGAGAGGGATGCAGCTGTCGGCTCGTTGATAATTCTTTTCACCTCAAGTCCGGCGATCTTGCCCGCTTCCTGGGTGGCCTTCCGCTGAGCGTCATTAAAGTAAGCCGGAACAGTAATCACTGCCTCGGTAACTTTCTCACCCAGATACTCCTCTGCCGTCTGCTTCATCTTCTGCAGTACCATGGCAGAGATCTCCTGTGGCGCATACATTCTGTCGTCAATCTTCACCCGGGCAGTTCCATCATCTGCCTGAACCACATCGTATGAGACCTGGTCAATCTCACCTTTTACCTCAGAGTACTTTCTACCCATGAACCTCTTGATGGATGAGATCGTTTTTTCTGGGTTGGTAATCGCCTGCCGCTTGGCAGGAGCACCCACTAGTCGTTCTCCGTCTTTTGAAAATGCCACCACTGAAGGGGTGGTCCGGCCCCCTTCCGAGTTCTGAATAACTACGGGTTCATTCCCCTCCATCACAGAGACACAAGAGTTCGTTGTACCCAGGTCAATACCTATAATCTTGCCCATAATTGTCGTTGTCTTTGATTTAGTCGATAGTTAAAAGTCGTGACCGGAAACATCTCTCTGCTCCGCAGTTTTTTACATGACCACTTCAAAACACTCATCCTGCAGGATCTGTATCTCAGCTGTAGTGAGAATCCTGACGATGAGTGTTTACCACTGATCTGATCAGTAAGTCACTCAATACATTTCCGATTCATAGCCAATTGTGCAACGATAGTGCCAAGTAGCTCTCGGGCTGTAGAAACTGCCGTATTGACATAGGAAAAAGTCGGATGGGAAGGCTCTGTCAGAATGGAAGACAGCGTGCGACAAAAGGTACGTTTATACGATCGTTTCCCGCAGTCCCGACAGGTAGGCGAGATCTTCCCAGAACTTCGGGTAAGAGATGGCTGTAGCCTCTGAATTAAGAATGGTAGAGACCTGGCCGGTATCTGCCATCAGCGCCATAACAGCTGCTGACATGGCAATGCGATGGTCATGCTCACTCTCGAAACGGCCTGCATGCGGTATGTGAGGTCCGCGACCCTGGATCTCGATCCCGCCGGGCTTCGTTTCGAAGGTCTCTCCCGCCGCCTCAAGCACCTTCGCCATCGCTTCGAGCCGGTCCGTCTCTTTATGTCGCAACTCTTCGGCACCGACAATCTCTGAACGTCCTTCGGCAAAACACATCGCCACCATCAGCACCGGAAGTTCATCGATCGAGTTGGGGATCAGCTCCGGCTGGAGACTGATGGCTCTCAGCTGTGAGCTGCGTACCGTTACGGTCCCCATCGGCTCCGGACCCTCGTCTGAACTGTACTTGATCTCTATATCGGCACCCATCTCCTGAAGGATCTTCAATGCCGCGGTCCGGGAAGGGTTCAGCCCCACGTTTTTCATCTTGATCTCGGCATTGGGATGAACAGATCCAGCCACCAGCCAGAATGCCGCAGCGGAGAAGTCGCCAGGCACCTGATAGCTCTGCAACGGTATCTCCACTTCTCTGCTGCTGAATATGCTCCGTTCCCCGCTGGTCTCCTTTACAGGCAGATTCAACAGCCTCTCGGTGTGGTCCCTGCTCGGCACCGATTCGATCACTTCCGTCTGTGTATCTCCAAAAAGTCCTGCAAGAAGAACGGCCGATTTGAGCTGCGCACTCGCAATCGGAAGCGGATAGCTCATGCCCCGGATTCCAGTACCAGGCGCAATCTCGAGAGGGGCGTAGATATTATCCCGCCCGGTGACCGAGGCACCCATCTCATTCAGGGGATCGATGATCCGGCGCATGGTTCTGCTGCTGAGTGAATCATCACCCACAAGGCGGCAGGTCACCCCGGCACCGGCAAGAATACCGGCCATCAGTCGCATCGTGGTTCCGGAGTTGCCGCAATCCAGGTCTTCAGACGGATCTTTCAGTCCATTCCGTCCAACTCCTTCGATAGTGACACGGCTGCCCTCCTGCTTCACCGGCACACCCAGCTGACGCAGGCAGGTAAGAGTATCCTGTGGATCTGCTGCTGCCGAGTAGTTGTCAATGACGCTCACACCATCGGCAATGGCTGCAAACATGGCGGCACGGTGAGAGATCGATTTGTCAGGAGGAAGTGTAATGGAACCTTTAAGCTGTTCAGAGCCTGAAACCTTCTGATTCATGAAAATGTGCTGGATCTTAATTGTTATCTAAAAGCCGTCTGGCTCTTTCGGCTGCTGCCGTACCCGGATGGTTGTTGATGATGTCGTTGAGAGTATTGATCGCATCACCACGGTTGTTCTGCTGAATATAGATCTCTGAGGAACGGTATTTGGCTTCAGCCACCCAATTGGAGTACCCTCCAAAGAGAACGCTGACGCGTGAATAGGCTAACAGCGCATCATTGAACTGCTGCTCACGCTGCAGCGTCAGACCCAGCTTGAACTGCGCTTCGGCACCCGCTTCTGTGGAGCTGGATTCGGCGAGGTCATTATAGATCTCACTGGCCTCATCAAGACGACCCTCTTCAAAGTAGACATTTGCCAGACCCAGACGGGCGTCATCCGTCGCCGTTCCGTTTTCAAGAGCCTGTTCAAAATAGTTACGTGCACTCTGCAGGTTACCGCCGGCAAGGCGTGCATTGCCCATTCCGATCAGAGCCTGCTGCTGATAACGCGATCCAGATTCAGCGAGCTGTTCAAACCAGGAGTATGACGCTCTGAAATCCCCATCTTCATAGGCGAGCTCACCCAGGCGAGCCAGCGATGCTGCAGCCCGTTCACTTTCAGGAAACTGGTCAACCAGCGCAGAGTAGCTCTCCTTCGCCTCCGCACGATGATCCATTCTCAGATGGGACTCGGCCAGATTGTACCAGGCTTCAGGCAGCAGATCGTCCCGGTTGGTGATACGGATATACTGGCGGAACTCATCCACGGCAGCCTGGTAGTCGCCCGACTGGTAGCGATTCATCGCCTGGCGATAGCGCAACTGGTCAGCGGTCTCCGAGCTGGGATTGCCCGACAGAAACCCTTCGAGAATATCGGTACTGGTATCTTCCTCGCCACCTGACAGCTGCGCATATTGAATCCCGTCAATCGCCTCAATCACGTAACTGCTTGAAGGGTATCTCTCCAGCACTTCACTGTAGGCAGCGATCGCCTTCTCATACTCTCCGGCATTGTAGTAGGCGTCACCGATGTTGTACTGTGAACGTGCGGCCCATTCGGTATTCGGATAACGCTCGATCACGGTTCTGAACTCGTCGACCGCCTGCTGATAGTTGCCGGTATTGAGGTAGATATAGGCGATGTTGTACTGAGCCTGTTCTCGGAGGCTGCTGTAGGGATAGATTCTGAGAAGCCGGCGAAACTCGGTGACTGCCTCAAAGTTGCGGTTCATCCGATAGAAGCTGTTCGCCACCTGAAACATGGCGTAGTCTCCGCCCGGCTCAGCCCCGATCGCCATATTATAGAATTCACGTGCACGGGTGTAGTCTCCGAGGGCAAACCAGGAGTCCCCTATACGCAGCTGGACATCGGTTTCATAGGGATAGAGTGCGATTGAGGGGGGCTCATAGTTCTCCCTGAAATCCATGAAGGGAGGGATCGCCTGCTCAAAATCTCCCATCATGAAGTAGCTCCATGCCAGCCCGTATTTGGCAGCACCCACCAGTTCATGATCTGGATTCTCATCGATGAACCGTGCATAGTTCCGGGCAGCCGGACCGTAGTTTCGCGTCTCATAGTAGCTGTCTGCACTCCAGAAAAGGGCTTCTCCCCGAAACGCTGCATCTTCGGGAGCATTTCGGTAGACCTCTTCAAACTCTGTCTGCGCCTGCTGGTACGCCTGATTGCTGTACTGGATCCAGGCTCTCTGGAAACGTGCCTGATGCTTGAGAGCGGGATCGATATTCTCCAGCTCCTCGGCAATGTCAAAAGCCTCCATCGCACGAGTATACTCGGCATTGGCGAAATAGGCCTCACCCAGCAACGTGATCACCTGGCCCGGATTTTTGAGTGTCTCTGCCCGACGGGCCAAGGGGAGTAGAATTTCTATGGACTCAGCCGGCTGACCTGCTTCAAGTGCCATCAGAGCCCACTCGTAGTAAGCCTCTTCAATAAACAGCCCCTCTTTATAACGTTCGCCAAAGGTTCGGAACGTCTCCAGTGCCCGCCTGTACCGGCCTCCCATTTTATCGTTGGCCGCCATATAGTAGAGAGCCTTGCGAGCCATCTCGTCATCCCCTTCGGCAGCCTGTGCAAAGGAGTCTGCAGCCCAGTGGTAGATACCCTGCTTGTGGAAGACCCAGCCCAGACCGTAGTGGGCAATGCGTGCTCTGTCCTCCCCCTCTGCCCGGTTCAGATAGTAGCGATAGAACTGGGCGGCCTCATCCAGGTTATTCAGCATGTTGTGGCTCTCTGCAATCAGATAGACCGCCCGTGAAAGGCTCTCGCCTGAAACATTCGGCAGCGCCTCCTCAAGCGCCACAATGGCCTCCTCATATCTGCCATCCAGATAGTAGGACTCTCCAAGCGCCGTTCCGATACGGAGCGTCATCGGACTGTCCGGATGGCGCTGCCGCAGCAGTTCAAAGGCCTCGGATGCCTCTGCGTACGCCTCCTCTTCCAGATAGAGTCGCCCTCGTGCATAGAGAGCTCTTGGGGCCCAGACCGATTGAGGATGGAGGTCAGCCGCTCTCAAAAACCAGTCACGTGCTTCATCGCGCGACCCGTCATCGGCCGCAGTCTCTGCAATGCGATACATAAGCTGTACCCGTGAATTCCGGGTCATCGGCTGATCCACAGCCCTCTTGAATCGGGACAGGGCCGTCCTGTTGTCCCCTTGCCGGCGATACTCATGTCCCAGATCAACCATCAGCTCACCGGTCCGGCGTGAGTGCGGGTTCCGAAGGGCAAACCGGTCGGTTTCAGCCTCTGTCAACGCGGGATCGACCTTGGCAGTCGCCTTTACCAGATAGTAGCCGGCCGACTTCGCAATGGTCCGGTTTTCCGAATTGTCGGCGATCTCCCTGAACATCTCTATCGCTTCCGGATAGAGCCCCTCTTCGAAAAGCTGCAGCGCCGTCCTGTAGGCTTTACCCGGTGTATCCTGCAGATTCTGGGAGAGGAGGGTGACAGGGGCAGTTGAGAGCGCAGTCAGGGCAAGAGCAAGTACAAAAGCAGTGGTAAACGTTCGATTCATCAACGTGTGGTTATACAGAGAGCGCAGGGCACCGGACTTGAGATTACAGGGCGGCAACAGCCCCTAAAATACATGTTCAGGGGCTATAATACGAAAGCTTTAAAAGGTCCTCTATACATTCGGAGAGTTCCGGAGATTCCGGAGAGCTACACATCCAGATAGCGCATCAGTTCATCCGCACGATCCGTCATGTCGAACTGGAGCAACTCGCTGTGGCTCTCCGAGAGAATCCGGTAGTCATGTCTTCTCAGGGACTGGCTGATGCCGGAAGTGTCGTTCAGGTTGAGTTTGAATGAGACAAGATAGTGGTCGTTATCTTCATCAGGGGCCTCAACAGTGACCCCGAGAATACGTGCATTCTCAGACTCGATCAGGTAGATCAGTTCACTCAGGCTGTAGTCATTCGGCTCCACCTCAACTGAGATCACAGACCCCGATGCTGAGATGTTCAGCATATCTGCCAAAACTTCGAGTACTCGCTTCTTTGTGACAACGCCCTGGTAGGTTTGATCCCTGTCGATCACCGATATATAGCTGGCTTCGTGCATCAGCATCTGCCGTGTCGCCTCAAAAATATGCTGATGAGGAAAGATCGAGGCAGGCCCTTCCAGTGACAGTTCAGAGACGGCTACCTCTCCCTCCAGACCGGCAAGCTGATCGATATGAATTTGTCCCGTCAACTTTCTGGTTGCAGGTTCTACAACCGGCAGAGTATCTGACTGCCAGTCCTGCATGACCTCCCGGGTCTCGGCGACCGTATCGGAAGGAGAGAGGGGTTTCAGCTCTTCATCGATAATTTTTTCTACAAACATGTATATCCACCTCTGAAACTGTTTCGTGAAATAGGTGAAACTGTTCTTGACTACAAAACTTGCTAGACCTGCAAACCTGCCAAGCTGCGAAAATGATCAAATATCCGGTGCAATCCTCATCCGCTCAATTGCGTCAACATGGACTCCAGCCGTTTCTGGTCAGCCCGCGAAATACTACCACTGATGATCACTTTTTCTGACTCAAACTGCTCCATGTCTATGACTGCAACATCATGCAGAAATGCAGCCGCTTTATAGTGAGTTAACGGTATTTTGTATTTGAAATCAACATAATCTTGCCGGACAAGATTCAAAATCTCCTCCTTCAGTTTGCCGATCCCGATGCCCCGTGAGGCCGATACGAAGATCGCCTCCGGTGCGTCTTTTTTAAGCTCCGCCAGACGCTGCGGATCGACCCTGTCTATCTTGTTAAATACCAGAACTGTTTTCTTGTTCCGGATTCCGATCTCATCGAGCGTCTCCTCCACCACAGTCATGTATTCATCCAGCGTTCTGGAGGTCGCATCTACAACGTGCAGCAGAATATCCGCCTCCCTCACCTCATCGAGGGTCGATTTGAAACTCTCGATCAGATTGTGCGGCAACTTTCGGATGAACCCGACTGTGTCCGAGACCAGAACCGCCTGATTATCAAGCTCGAGCCGTCTGACCGTGGCATCCAGCGTTGCAAACAAACGGTCTTCCGCCACGACACTGGTCTCCGTCAGGGTGTTCATCAATGTTGACTTTCCGGCATTTGTATAGCCAACGAGCGAGACGCGCGGAACCCCACTCCGTCCTTTCCGTTGCGTTGTCCTCTGGCGGTCCAGCTTCTCCAACTTCTCCTTGAGTTGTGAAATTCGTCGCCCGATCAACCGCCTGTCCGTCTCAATCTGCGTCTCACCAGGCCCTTTGGTCCCGATTCCACCCTCCTGTCGTGAAAGGTGAGACCAGAAGCGGGTCAGTCTGGGGAGCAGGTACTGAAGCTGAGCAAGTTCAACCTGTGTTTTTGCAGCCGCCGTCTTGGCCCGGGAAGCAAAAATATCCAGGATCAATCCACTCCTGTCCAGGATCTTCCGCTTCAGCCCCTTCTCGATATTTCGAACCTGTGTCGGTGAGAGATCATCATCAAATATCACCACATCGATCGAGCGGTCTGCAGCCATCTGGGCAAGTTCATCCAGCTTTCCCTTCCCGACATACGTTGCAGGATCGGGATGGATCCGGTTTTGCAGCACCTTGCCTCCGGTCACAGCGCCGGCCGAAATAGCCAGAAGTTCCAATTCATCGAGATGTTCGCTGGCTTGCCAGCGCATGACATCAGCCCCGTACACTCCTACCAGAAGGGCCTTCTCTTTTACCAGGTCATTTGTCTGTATATCTATCAAATTGGTCTTTTGAAGTTCAATTCCATCGCTCCTGCATCACTACATAACTCTCACATCAATTCATCACTCTCACATCAATTCATCTCTCATGCTCATCATCGCTCTCACATCAATTCATCGCTCCTGCATCCTTCAGAGCCACCATTTCAGGACTGATCGTCTTCCCCAGTTTGTAATTTACCACTTTTTTGAAATCCTCTGTTTTGCAGAGCGGAATGGTCAGCTCCAGCCGTACACAGGAGTTGCAGAGGGTCTCCTCCCGGTTACAGGTCTGATAGATAAACACATACTCCTGCCCATCCCCCTTTCCTGACGGCCTGTCCAGAAAATCGGTCACCTGATACCATGCAACGGTCTGAGAGGGGTCATTGATATTCTTGACAATACCGTGATCGGTGATATAGTGCTTCGATGCAAGATAGCTGGCGATAAACCAGTTGATGCTGATCCAGACATAACAGGCGGTAACCAGATAGTAGGAGGAGAGTGAGTGGTACCAGACCACACCGCAAAGAATCAGGGAGGTGGCCATGAACAGAGTCGAAAAGAGCGGATACCCCTTCAGTTTGCCAGCGTTCCAGCTCAGCCTCACACTTCTCAGGCGTACTGCATTTAATATCGACCAGGTCGATAAAAAGGTGGATGCCAGCGTAAATGCCGCCAGTATCAACAGAAATATACCGGGTATGTCTGACGTCATCTGCATAGGTACTTACCGAATTGACTCTGCTCTGTAGAGTCGTGAAACAATGGACTCACCAGTTAATAAAAGCAACGCTGCAAGAATAAACCAGTACCACAGCTCCCGCCCGAATCCAGCTGTACGGCTCACTTCAGCCACCGTATCTGCCTCCTCCTCATAGTAACGAATTTCAACAGCGTCAAAATGATCTTGCAGCAGATCAATGATCGCTTGTCTTTCTAACGCTCTGAAATCGGACTCCATTGTGTCCTGGTTCACTGCGACCACTGTCTCATCCCCTACCGCCTCCACCGTCAGCAGGCCCGGCTCCCAGCTGCTGCCCTCATCGGTGATCTCCAGACCCTGATGGGTCATACGTCGGGCGGGAACCAGCTCCTGTCCATTCACCCTCACCGTCACCTGCTCGGGCGTACCTTCGACCCGATGGCGAAATGGCTGACCGAGCGTGTGCTCGAGAAGCCTCCCTCTCTCACTCATCGACAACCAGGAAACCACTCTGTGGAAGAGGGGTGCAAACAGCGGCTTTACCGGAAAATCGGACCATCCCGGATCCGTCCCGATGGATGAGACAATCAGCCGTCCCTGACCATGCATGCGCTCTGCAAGAACCGGATGCCC
>Ga0209487_1002380_pt1 | contig 15310 bp, 10 predicted proteins | sample Poulit2012_FD_187524 | JGI IMG/M metagenome (GOLD analysis project Ga0209487, IMG submission 187524) | Agricultural soil microbial communities from Georgia to study Nitrogen management - Poultry litter 2012 (SPAdes) (version 2) | ecosystem: Environmental > Terrestrial > Soil > Agricultural land... | reverse complement strand
GGCGAGCAGTCACAGCCTGGACTCGGAAATCGCCGCGCCGGCACGCACACACTCAGACCAGCGATTCGAATCTCGCTTACCCTCTGACCCTCACCATCGTCGAATCGATCTCAGCGAGGGACGACAGCCCGGACAGAGACATCGTGAGGTCGAGTTCGGCGATGATGTTCCTCAGCACCGACTCGACTCCCCTCGCTCCGTCAATGGCGAGACCGTACACATGCGGACGTCCGATAGTCACGGCATCGGCTCCGCAGGCGATCGCCTTGAACACGTCGGCGCCGCTGCGGATCCCAGAATCCAGGATCAGGGTGTGCTCACGCGCGATCTCCCTGCGGATCTCGCGAAGTGCGTCGAGAGAACCGATCGCCCCGTCGACCTGCCGCCCTCCGTGGTTGGACACCATCACCGCGTCGGCGCCGGCGGCGAACGCCTGTTTCGCGTCGCCGGGGGTCAGGATTCCCTTGACGACGACGGGCAGCGTCGTCATTCCACGCAGCTGTTCCACGTGGTCCCAGGACAGGGCTGGATTGGAGTAGACGTCGAGGAAAGTCTGGACGGCGGCGCGCGGCACGGGCGAGCGGAGGTTCTCGACGAACCTGCCCGGATGGTTCCGAGCGATGCGCAGCAATGTGGCAATCGCCGTGGGCGTGGGCACGGGGCTGTGATCGACGTCTGTGTCGTCGGACGACGCCGCCATGCGCTCGGCGACGAGCTCGGAGAAGCGCCGATCCGAGGTGTACTGGGCAATACCGATACCACGAGTGAAGGGCAGGTAGCCGAGATCGAGGTCGCGTGGGCGCCAACCGAGCTGTGTGGTGTCAGCAGTGAGCACGATCGCGCCCGCGCCGATCGCCTCCGCACGGGCGACGAAGCTGCGAACGAGCTCAAGATCCTTGGACCAGTAGAGCTGGAACCAGCGCGGGGCGTCGCCCATCGCGCCAGCGACCCGCTCCATGGGATCCGATCCTTGGCTCGAGAAGATGTATGGGACGCCCAGCGAGGCTGCGGCCTCGCCGACGGCGATGTCCGGGCGGTTCCGAACGAGCCCCGCCGCGCCGATGGGAGCTACGAGAAGCGGCGAGTCGAGCGCCGTGCCGAATACCTCGGTGCTCATGTCAGCGCCAGTGGTGTCGCGCAGCATCGCCGGGAGGATCTCGACGCGGTCGAAAGCGGCTCTGTTGGCGGCGACCGTGGACTCGGTGCCCGCGCCGCCCATGATGTAAGCGCGCGCCTGGGCGCTCATGGTCTTGGCGGCTTTGGCCTCGAGCCTCTGCGGCGATGTGGGGACTTTGGGCCGGAAACCGGAGACTCCACGCCCAAACACCGCTGACTCGACCTTCCGACCTGCTCCGAGGAAGCTCATGGCTGTCACGGTAGCACGTCGGGTCCGGAGAAGGAGGGAAACCGCCCATGGTCCTTCGGTGCCGTGCAAATCACCGCGGGCAGATGCGGCTTCACTGCGTAGGATGGTTCTATGCAGGGCAAGGCAGGCGAGGCTTCGGGCGAAGCCCCGGATGGGCCCGATCAGCGTGCGCTCAGGAGCGAGGCGCCGGCCGGCTACGACGATTCCGGAATCGAACGCGAACTCGTCGTCATGGACCAGAGCAGCTGCCTGCGATGGTTTCAGCACGACTTCCCGGATCTGCTGGCACGCTGGCACTATCACCCCGAACTGGAACTGCATCTGATCACCGCTTCTACAGGCACAGCGATGATCGGTGGTCAAGCCCGCGCATTTGAGCCCGGGTCACTGTATCTCCTTGGGGGCGGAGTCCCGCACAACTGGGTGAGTGTCCTGGACGGTCGCCGGTCCGTGCCTGGTCGTGACGTCCTGTTGCAGATGCATCCGGATCGTCTGCGTGAGCTCGAGCGAATCGTGCCCGACCTGCGAGGCGTCGGCGAACTGCTCCATCGTGCTCGCCATGGCCTCGCCTTCCACGGCCGCACAGCTGACGAGGTCGCCGACCTGCTGGTGCGCATGGGCTCTGAGACCGACGCCCGACGCTTCAGTACGGCGCTCACCGCCTTCGCCGCTATCCTCGAAGCCTCACCGGACGATGTCGAAGTGATCGATCCCAACTACGTCCCCGCGACTCCTGAAGGAACCTCACACGCCGATATCAGCGCGGCGCTCACATACATGCACGAAAATCTTGACGAGCCCCTGCGTCTCGCCGCTGTCGCCGAGGTGCTCGGGACGAGCGAATCAACGGCCTCGCGAATGCTCACCCGCGCGACCACTCATGGATTCTCTCGAATCCTCATAGGTCTGCGCATCGCCGAGGCGCTGCGACTCCTGCGTACGACCGACAAGCATGTCTCCGAAATCTGCTGGCGCTGCGGCTTCACCACTCTGTCAGCTTTCAACCGGCAATTCCGGTCGCAGACAGGCACGACGCCAAGCGCCTATCGGCGCAAACTCGGCAGCGGGGAGTCTTCTCCGCTCGGCTCCGGCACCACGCATTCTTCACCACCCCCACCAGCAGCACCGTCCTCGACACAGTGACAGCGGACAGACGCACCACCTCACGCGATCATCGAGCAGGTCAACGCCGCGCTCAAGGTCGAGCCCTGGCACACACGCCTTCCGGGAAACTCGACGCCGACGGCGCCTGGGCCACATCGGCCACGAGACCGCGAAGGACGATCCCGGGAGACAATCAGTCGAGCACGACCGGAGACAATCAGTGGAACACGACCGGAATGTGGCCCGGGCGCTCAACGCCGCCCACCCGATGGAGCCGAGAGTTCGGGAGCCCTCGCCGCAGGCGGCGCCTGAGCGCACTCGAAGGTCGCGCCTGGCAGAGGCATCTTCGGCCTGATCTGACTCGCCGCAGCAGCTGAAACCGGGTCGGAGGAAGAAGAGGTGGTCGCAATCGGATACTCCTCTCTTATCCGGAGTGGCTCACAACCAGCCTGACACAGAGGGAGAGTATCCGATTGCGACCTTTGTTCGGAAGAAGGCCGGCGTGCGCGAGGCCTGAGCCAGAGGCCGGCGGTTTCAAGCGGTCGTTGCAACACCCGGTGATTGATCGTGTTCAGACAACAGCTTATCCAGGGCCTCGGCCGGCGTCCCACACGAAGCCCCCACGGCGTCCCACAACGGCGTCCCACACGAAGCCCCCGAAGTCCCCGCACGAAGCCCCCACGCGAGGCCCCCACGAAGTCCCTGCGCGAAGTGCTCCCGCCAAATCACCCGGTGACCTGCCCCGCAGAGGGGTGCGCCGTGCCCCTCAGCAGGGCGCACTCGGTTCGGTCCACTCCGTCCCCGCGGCCCGGGGCTGAGAGGTTTGTCGGGCGTGACTTCATTCACTAGGATTGGAAGCACAGTTCCACATAACTTCATACGCCGCTAAGACATGACGTGGGAGAGCTGCCGGTTCGACGCCGGGCAGCGCCGTAGGTGCAATTCCCTCCCCGGGAAACTCTCAGGCCCAGTACCACCGATTGCAGGCATATCTGAAGGACCGATCCAGGTTCGCAGACGGCTCGGGCGCACGTGGTCACGCACATGCGCGCACGCAGCGCACACAGCGCACGTTGCCCGAGTCAAGCGCGAATACGAGGATCGCTGCCGACAGATCGGGGAGGACACTCAGTGATCAGTGCGTCCTCCATCGGTGGGCGCGACACCGACCCTAGGACGGCAATTGACCAGTTCACTCGCCCATACGACTGCAGCGACCGGGGACACCGCGCGTCCCTTCTCCGACCGCCACATCGGACCCCGCGCCGATGACGTCCAGGCCATGCTCGCCGAACTCGGCTACGATTCGTTGGCCGCCCTCTCGTCCGCGGCCGTCCCCGCCTCGATCCAGAACGAGGAGCTCGACCTCCCGGCCGGCCGCTCCGAACACGACGTCCTCGCCGATCTGCGCGACCTGGCCAGCCAGAACGTCATGCGCACCCAGCTCATCGGCCAGGGCTACTTTGACACGATCACCCCGGCCGTCATCCGCCGCAACCTCGTCGAGAACCCCGCCTGGTACACCGCCTACACCCCGTACCAGCCCGAGATCTCCCAGGGTCGGCTCGAGGCGTTGCTGAACTTCCAGCAGGTCGTCCAGGACCTCACCGGTCTCGACATCGCCAACGCCTCCCTCCTCGATGAGGCCACCGCCGTCGCCGAGGCGGTCCTGCTCATGCGCCGGGCCGTGAAGAAGGGGACCACCGTCGTCCTCGACTCCGAGCTCCACCCGCAGACCATCTCCGTCGTCCGCGCCCGCGCCCGGGCCATGGACTTCCGCGTCACCGTCGCCGACCTCGCAGAGGGCCTCGTGGGCGAGGACATCTTCGGCATCGTCTGCGCCCAACCGGGCACCACTGGCGCCATCCGCGACTTCTCCGAAGCCGTCACCGGGGCCCACGACCGCGGGGCACTGGTGACCTTCGACGCCGACCTGCTGGCACTGACCCTGCTCAAGGACTGCGCCTCGCAGGGCGCGGACATCGCCGTCGGCTCGGCCCAGCGCTTCGGCGTCCCCCTGTTCTTCGGCGGCCCCCACGCCGGGTTCATGGCTGTGAAGACCGACCTCAAACGCCAGCTGCCCGGCCGACTGGTCGGCGTGTCCAAGGACACCCAGGGCAAGCCCGGCTACCGGCTGGCCCTGCAGACGCGCGAGCAGCACATCCGCCGCCAGAAGGCCACGTCCAACATCTGCACCGCGCAGGCTCTGCTGGCCAACGTCGCCTCGATGTACGCCGTCTACCACGGCCCGGTCGGCCTGACCCGCATCGCCTCCCGCATCCACCGCCTGGCCCATGCCTTCGCGGCGGGCGCGGATACCGCCCCCGGCGCCGAGGTGCTCACCTGGGAATTCTTCGACACCGTGGCCCTGCGCGTGGCCGACGCCGAAGCCGCCCGCGCCGTCGCCGACCGAGCCGGATACAACATCCGCGTCATCGACAGCACGACGATCGGCGTCTCCTTCGGTGAACCCCACACGGTTGCCGATGCCAACGGCCTGCTCGAGGCCCTGGGCATCATCGCCCGGATCGACGTCGAGGACTTCGAGGCCGCCTCGGCGGGGGCTTTCGGACCTCACGCCGTGCCGGACCCGGCTTTCGACGCGAAGTTCCATCGCGACACCGAGTTCCTCACTCACCCGGTGTTCAGCGCCCACGGCTCCGAGACCGCCATGATGCGCTACCTGCGCACCCTGGCCGATCGGGACCTGGCACTGGACCGGACGATGATCCCGCTGGGCTCGTGCACGATGAAGCTCAACGCCGCCGTCGAGATGGAACCCATCACCTGGCCCGAGTTCGCCTCCATCCACCCCTTCGCCCCGGCCGAACAGACCCAGGGCTGGCGCACGCTCATCACCCGGCTCGAGGACTCGCTGACGGCGGTCACCGGCTACGACCGCGTGTCCCTGCAGCCCAATGCCGGCTCCCAGGGCGAGCTGGCCGGACTGCTGGCCATCCGCAGCTACCATCTGGCCAATGACGAACCCGACCGCAGGGTCGTCCTCATCCCGCAGTCGGCCCACGGCACGAACGCAGCCTCGGCGGTCCTCGCCGGCCTCCAGGTCCAGGTCGTCGGCACCGCCGAGGACGGATCGGTCGACATGGACGACCTCGCGGAGAAGATCGACAAGCACGCGGGCAGGATCGCCGGCATCATGATCACCTACCCCTCGACCCACGGGGTGTTCGAACCCCAGGTGCGCGAGGTGTGCGAGAAGGTCCACGCCGCCGGCGGACAGGTCTACGTCGACGGGGCGAACCTCAACGCCATGGTCGGGCTGGCCAAGCCCGGCGAGTTCGGCGGCGATGTCTCCCACCTCAACCTGCACAAGACCTTCTGCATCCCCCACGGAGGCGGGGGACCCGGAGTCGGACCGGTCGCCGTGCGCGACCACCTCGCGCCCTACCTGCCCGGCGACGCCACCGACGCGCAGCTCGTCGCCGACGCCGATCACGCCGTGACCCCGCCGATCTCCGGATCGATGTTCGGCTCCGCCGGGGTCCTGCCGATCAGCTTCGCCTACCTCGAGCTCATGGGCGCCGAAGGACTGCGCGAGGCGTCACGGGCGGCCCTGCTGGGAGCGAACTACCTGGCCGCGAAGCTGAACGAGGTCTTCCCCGTCCTCTACTCGGGAGAGAACGGACTCGTCGGACACGAGACGATCCTCGACCTGCGCGAGGCCACCGCGAAGTCCGGCGTCACCGCCGAGGATGTGGCCAAGCGCCTCATCGACTTCGGCTTCCACGCCCCCACCCTGGCCTTCCCGGTCCCCGGCACCCTCATGGTCGAACCGACCGAGTCCGAGGACAAGGCCGAACTCGACCGCTTCATCGAGGCCATGCGCACCATCCGCGCCGAGATCGACGCGATCGGTGACGAGTACTCCTATGAGGAGTCCCCGCTGGCCGGGGCTCCCCACCCGGCGACCGTGGTGATGGACGACTGGGACGGCAAGTACAGCCGCGAGACCGCCGTCTTCCCGGCCCCGGGCCTGCGGCTGACGAAGTACTTCCCGCCGGTCAGCCGCATCGACGGAGCCTACGGTGACCGCAACCTGGTGTGCTCGTGCCCGCCGCCAGAGGCCTTCGAAGAGTTCGAGGAAGAGGACAAGTGATGACTGAGAACACGCAGAAGCCCAAGGAGACCCCGCTGCACGCCGAACACGCCGAGCTCGGCGCCTCGTTCACCGACTTCGGCGGTTGGGACATGCCGCTGAAGTACGGTTCGGAACTGGCCGAGCACCGCGCAGTGCGCGAGGCAGCAGGCATCTTCGACCTCTCCCATATGGGCGAGGTGCGCGTCACCGGCACCGACGCCGCAGCCTTCCTCGACTACGCGATGGTCGCGAAGTACTCGAAGATGAAGGTCGGCAAGGCCAGATACGGAGTGCTCGTCAACGAGGGCGGATACATCGTCGACGACCTCATCACCTACCGCATCGGCGATGAGGAGTTCCTCATCGTGCCCAACGCCTCGAACACCGACGCCGTGGTCGCAGCGCTGAAGGACCGGGTCGAGACCTTCGTCACCGACATCGCCCCCGGCGCGGCCGTGCGACTGTTCGACGAATCCGATGACACCGCGCTCATCGCCGTCCAGGGCCCGAACTCCGAAGCCATCATCCTGCGCGCCCTCGATGACAGCGCCGACGGCGAATTCGGTCCGCGCACCGGAACCGGGGACGAGGCGAACGCCGAGATCACGGACGCCGTCAGCGGGGGAGCCGCCTCGGCGAGGCAGGAGAAGATCACCATCGGTGAGGCCGTGCGCGAGCTCAAGTACTACGCGTGGATGCCGCTGACGATCGCCGGCATCGACCTCATGCTCGCCCGCACCGGCTACACCGGCGAGGACGGCTTCGAACTCTACGCGCCGAACATCGGCGCCACCCGCCTGTGGGAGACGCTCGTGAACTCGGGCGCCGACTACGGGCTCGTGCCCTGCGGACTGGCCGCACGCGATTCGCTGCGCCTCGAGGCCGGGATGCCGCTGTACGGCAACGAACTCGATCTCAACACCACCCCCTACGATGCGGGGCTGGGACGGATGATCGGGTTCAAGACGAAGGAGACCTTCTTCGCCCGCGAGGCCCTGGCCGAACTCGGCGAGACCGAACCCCCGCGCGTGCTCGTGGGCCTGACCTCGGAGGGCCGCCGCGCCGCCCGGTCCGGAGCCTCGGTGTCGATCGACGGCACGGAGATCGGCACCGTCACCTCGGGCCAGCCCTCACCGACGCTGGGGCACCCGATCGCCCTGGCCTACATCGACCGGACCCGCGCCGAGGTGGGAACCGCGGTGACCGTCGACATCCGCGGCAAGTCCCACGACTTCACCGTCGCCGAGCTGCCGTTCTACAAACGCCAGAGCAACTGAGTCCATCCAGGTGGTGCCGGTGACTCGTACACTGGTCTCACCTGGCAAGCACACTACGTCGCGACCTGCCGGTCACTGGTGGGTCGCAGAGAAGGAATATCTATGGCACAGCTGCCCCCGCTGCCCGAAAACTACACCTACTCCGCTGAGCACGAGTGGGTCGACGGTGCCGCCGACGAGCTCGTCGGCAAGACCGTCAAGGTCGGCATCACCGCCGTCGCCTCCGACGCCCTCGGCGAGGTCGTCTACGTCGACCTGCCCGAGGTCGGCGACACCATCACCGCCGGTGAGACCTGCGGAGAGGTCGAGTCGACGAAGTCCGTCTCCGACCTCTACACCCCGGTCTCCGGTGAGGTCGTGACCCTCAACGAGGCGGCCGTGGACTCCCCGGGACTGCTCAACTCCGACCCCTACGGCGAAGGCTGGCTGTTCGAGGTCGCTGTGACCGAGGTCGGCGAAGTCATGGACGCCGCCGGCTACGCCGAAGCCAACTCTCTCTGAGGAACACCCTTTCTCAGCTGCGACCCGGATGAGCAGCCCCGTCGAAGGGGACGCGCGAGACCGGGGAGCACCCCTTCCAAACGGGGTCGGCCGAGGTCGGCGCGGGCGTGAGCGCCCCGCCGGCTCACCGTGCAGTGCACGGTCACTCGGCCGGCCCCGTCGTCATAGAAACGAAGTGATTGCCATGCCACTGAGTGTCTTCGACCTCTTCACCGTCGGCATCGGACCCTCGAGCTCCCACACCGTCGGACCGATGCGCGCGGGCGCGACCTTCATCAGCCTCCTCGGCGAATCGCTGGGGAACGTGGCCGACATCAAGGTCGATGTCTTCGGATCCCTGGCCGCCACGGGCACCGGACACGGCACCTTCGACGCCATCCTGCTCGGCCTCGAAGGCTGCCGCCCCGACCTCGTCGAAGCCAATGAGCTCACCGCCCGACGGACACGGATGTCCGAGACCGGGACGATCCTCCTCGGCGACTCCACCGGGAACGGCGTCGAACTGCCCTTCACCGAGGACGATATGGTCAAACGACCGCTGACCGTCCTGCCCCGTCACACGAACGCCCTGACGATCACGGCCTTCGACTCCGCCGGCGAGACCCTGGCCGAGGAGACCTACTACTCCGTCGGGGGCGGTTTCGTCACCTCCGAGACCGAATTCCTCGAAAAGGAGAGAGCCGCCGAGGCGGGTGCCGACGCAGGCGGCGACGCCGAGGCCGGTTCAGGGGCGGAAGCCGGGGCGGGATCAGGCCCGGAGGCTGGGGCGGGGTCGGAGTTCGCAGTCTCCGAGTCGGTCGTCGACGCCGAACTCGAGTCCTCCAGCGGGGGACTGCCCTATCCGTTCCACTCCGGTGCCGAGCTGCTCCAGCGCTGCGCCGAGAACGACATGTCGATCACCGAGATCATGCACGCCAACGAGCTGTCCATGCGCTCGGAGGACGAGATCCGACACGGACTGCTCCACATCTACTCCGTGATGGAGGAATGCGCCTCGGCATCACTGGACCGCTCGGGCTATCTGCCCGGCGGGCTGCAGGTGCGCAGGCGCGCCCACGACTGGTACCTCAAGCTCAAGGCCGAGGACCCCGACCGTGATCCCGGCTACTACCTCGAATGGGTCAACCTCATCGCCATGGCCGTCAATGAGGAGAACGCCTCGGGCGGACGTGTGGTCACGGCGCCGACGAACGGCGCAGCCGGCATCATCCCGGCCGTGCTGCACTACGCGCTCAACTACGTCACCTCCGTCACCGAGGGCGGCGAGGCCGGCAAGCACGAGGCCATCATCGACTTCCTGCTCACCGCGGCGGCGGTGGGAGTCCTCTACAAGGAACGGGCCTCGATCTCCGGGGCCGAGGTGGGCTGCCAGGGCGAGGTCGGCTCCGCCTCGTCGACGGCGGCCGGGGGACTGGCCGCAGTCATGGGCGGGACCCCTGAGCAGGTGGAGAACGCCGCCGAGATCGCCATGGAACACAACCTGGGCCTGACCTGCGACCCGATCTCCGGGCTCGTGCAGGTCCCCTGCATCGAACGCAATGCGATCGCGGCGGGCAAGGCCATCAACGCCGCGCGGATGGCGCTGTGGGGCGACGGCCAGCATCGAGTCAGCCTCGACGAGGTGATCGAGACGATGCGCCAGACCGGCGCGGATATGTCCTCGAAGTACAAGGAGACAGCGCTCGGCGGCCTCGCCGTCAACGTCGTCGAGTGCTGAGGCGACTCGCCGGAAGCCGACGCGGGGCGCGTCCTCTTCGACGTGTCCTCTTCGAGCTGTGGTCGCGTTCGGATACTTTCCAGCGAGAGGAGTATCCGAACGCGACCAGTTCTTCGGCGGCTGGCGCAGTTGCCCTGGGCGGCTGGCGTATCTGCCTCGCGCAGAGTCTGCCCAGCCGGAATCCGCGCCGATCGCCGGCCCGGTTCCGAGCCTGAAGACCCGTCGCAAACCAGCAAGAAATCTTGATGCCCAAAATGCGCAGAAGTGACATGGAACACGTGGAACCTCTGTTCCAACTGACGCCAAATGTAACGAAACGATAACGAAGCACCGGCCCGGTATGAGCGCGAATGAGCGCCCCGCCACATCCCAGAGATGCCATGGGCAAGGACGGGTCTGTTACATGCCGGGAGCTCGGGACGATGGTTGCGAAAGTGCCCCGTATTCGACGGTTGTGGGGTTGACGCTCAATCTCATCCCGTTAGGTTTATTGGCGTGAGAAACGCACTCGCTGAACCGAAGACGCAAACCGACGTTCGTACTCCCGAGCTGGAGGACGGACAACATCTATGGCGGCTCGCGAAAGACACAGCCGTGCTCGATCTGAACTCCTCGTACTCGTACCTGCTGTGGTGCCGCGACTTCGCGGACACCTCGGTGATTGCGCGGATCGACGGTGAGCCCGCCGGCTTCATCACCGGGTACACCCGTCCGGAGAATCCGGACACCCTGATGATCTGGCAGGTCGCCGTCGACGAGAAGTTCCGTGGCCACGGGCTCGCATCGACCATGCTCCATGAGCTGGCCGATCGGACCGGCGCTCTCCGCCTGGAGACGACGATCACCGATGACAATGCGGCCTCGAATCGCCTGTTCCAGGCATTCGCCGAGCAGCGCGGGGCAGGTTGCGACCGTCGTCCGCTGTTCACTCCGGAGATGTACCCGGACGGCCACGACACGGAATACCTCTACGAGATCGCACCCCTGTAACGAGCCCCACCCCGGCGCCGCGCGCACCCCTGCAGCAAGGGAGAACCGCGCCCGGTGTCAGGAGGCGGAAGCGACCGCCCGCGATGAGCGGTTGCGGTCACCGCCTCAAGCGCCTGCACACGCGGCAGACGCACAATCAAGAAGTCGAAAGGACTCCAGTGATGACCGAAAGTTCCACGAACACCCCGTCTGACAAGCCCGATATCTTCGAGACCCGCGAATCCACCGTTCGCAGCTACTGCCGGTCCTGGCCGACTACCTTCGCCCGCTCCCTGGGTGCGAAGCAGTGGGATGAGGACGGCAACGAATACCTCGACTTCTTCTCCGGCGCCGGTGCGCTCAACTACGGCCACAACAACCCCGTGGTGATGAACCCGCTGATCGAGTACCTGCAGTCGGGAGCCGTGCTGCACTCGATGGACATGAAGACCCCGGCCAAGCGTGAGTTCCTCGAGACCTTCCAGGACCTCATCCTCAAGCCGCGCGGACTCGACTACTCCATCATGTTCCCCGGACCGACGGGCACGAACACCGTCGAGGCGGCCCTCAAGCTGGCTCGCAAGGTCACCGGCCGTCAGCACATGCTCTCGTTCACCAACGCCTTCCACGGCATGACCCTGGGATCGCTGTCGGTGACCGGCAACTCGATGAAGCGCGAAGGCGCAGGCATCCCGCTGACCAACAGCTCGAAGATCCCCTACGACGACTACTTCGACGGTGAGATCCCGGACTTCCTGTGGCTGGAGAAGGTCCTCGAGGATTCCGGTTCGGGTGTGGACAAGCCCGCCGCCGTCATCGTCGAGACCGTGCAGGGCGAGGGCGGACTCCGTGCCGCTCGTGCCGAATGGCTGCGCGCACTGTCGAAGCTGACGAAGAAGCACGACATCCTCCTCATCGTCGACGACGTGCAGGCAGGATGCGGCCGCACCGGTTCGTTCTTCAGCTTCGAAGAGGCCGGAATCGAGCCCGACATCGTGTGCCTGTCGAAGTCGATCTCCGGTTCGGGTCTGCCGATGGCACTGACCCTGTTCCGTCCCGAGCTCGACGTCTGGGAGCCCGGCGAGCACAACGGCACCTTCCGCGGAAACAACCCCGCGTTCGTGACCGCCACCGCCGCGATCAAGAACTTCTGGGCCGACAACTCGTTCCAGAACCAGCTCGCCGACACCATCGCCGAGCTGCATCAGCGCCTCGACACGATCGTCGAGAAGGCTGAGGGTGCTTCGATCCGCGGTCGCGGACTGCTGGCGGGTCTGTGCTTCGAGGACACCGAGGTGGCCGAGAAGGTCGCCGCCTACGCGTTCGACAACGGCCTGCTCCTCGAGACCTCGGGTCCCGATGACGAGGTCATCAAGATCATGCCGGCGCTGACGATCGACTCGCGCGATCTGCAGGCCGGGCTCGACATCATCGAGGCCGGAGTGCTCAAGTTCGCTCCCGCAGCCGAGGCCGTCCTGGCCTGATACCCTCCCTGCCCGGGCCGGTGCCGCATCAATGGCGCCGGCCCGTTGCATGGCCGAACCCCCCTGAACTCCAACGAAAGGACCACGAATGTACGTAGTCAACCGCGATGACCTCAACGACACCGACCGCGATGTGAAGTCCGAGACCTGGCGCAGCCGCCGCATGGTGCTGGGCAAGGAGCGCGTCGGCTTCTCGTTCCACGACACCGTGATCTACGCCGGGACCACCTCGACGTTCCACTACCAGAACCACGTCGAAGCCGTGTACTGCGTGCAGGGCAAGGGAACGCTGACCGACCAGGTCACCGGCAAGGAATACCCCCTCCACGACGGTGTCATGTACCTGCTCGACGGTCATGAGAAGCACACCGTGGTCGCCGAAGAGGAGCTGCGCATGGCCTGCGTGTTCAACCCGCCGGTCACCGGCCGCGAGGTCCACGACGAGAACGGCGTCTACCCGCTCATCGTCGAAGACGAGGAAGCAGCCGTGAGCTGATCTCGCTTCACTCGCCGAGGCGGCCGATCGGATCGATCCGTCGCTGAGGACGTTGACGCCGAAGGGCGGCTCGAGCGACCGAATGCTCGAGCCGCTCTCAGGCATGTCCGAAAGCCATGCCTGACCTGACAATCGGCAAGCGTGTGACGCAGCGGTCCGGTCGAACGCAGGCGTACCACCAGGGGTTCCACTGGGAACGTCCCCCTGCTACGGTAGCCGGACAAGCCGATCTGCCGATCCGAGTGCGGTTATGACATCGCCCGGCAGACGGCACATAGCGAAGGAAGGAGAATGATGACCGCAGTTTCACCTGCGACCACGACTACAGATCTCTATCCGACTCGCTCCGGTGAGAGCACTGAGGTTCTCCCACGCACGGGTCCCATCGTCTTCGGTTCCCCCGATGACGGACCCCTCACGGCGACGGAGCTCAAGCACTACGAAGACACGGGCTACCTGACGATCGATCAGCTCGTCTCGCCCGAGGAGCTGGCCCTCTTCACCGAAGAACTCCACCGGCTCTCGCAGGACCCCGAGGTCAAGGCCGATGAGGCCACTGTCGTCGAAGCGAAGTCCGACGAAGTCCGGTCGATCTTCAACATCCATCGCACCAATGAGATCTTCAAGAAGATCGCGAACGATCCGCGCCTGGTCGATCGGGCACGCCAAATCCTCGGATCCGATGTCTACATCCATCAGAGCCGGATCAACTACAAGCCCGGATTCGTCGGCAAGGAGTTCTCCTGGCATTCCGACTTCGAGACCTGGCATGCCGAGGACGGAATGCCCGCGCCTCGTGCAGTGAGCCTGTCGCTGTCGCTGACGGACAACTACTCATTCAACGGCCCCCTGATGATCATGCCCGGCTCGCACAAGCGCTACATCAGCTGTGTGGGAGGGACTCCCGAGGACAACTACCGGAAGTCGCTGATCATGCAGGGCGCAGGCACCCCGGACCGTCAGACGCTCAGTGACTTCGCCGACGAGTACGGAATCGATGTGCTCGAGGGCGCTGCCGGCGGAGCGATCATGTTCGATTCCAACTGCATGCATGCCTCGAACGGCAACGTCACCCCGTATTCGCGCTCGAACATCTTCATCGTCTACAACTCGGTGGAGAACGCCTGCGGGGAGCCCTTTGCCGCGCCGAAGCCGCGGCCGGAGTTCGTCGGCAGCACGGACTTCACACCCGCCGGCAGCTGATGACCGGCGGACGACTCGCGGGGGCTGAGCCCTCCGTCGTCTGAGCCAGCAGCACCGAAGAGGCCCGATGCCGCAGATGCGACGTCGGGCCTCTTCTGTGTCTGTGAAAGCGAAGGTTCGACCGGGTAGACGACCGTCAGCGCAGGTACGTATGTGGCCCGACCGATGCGCCTATCCGAGGCGCTGCCTGCGCCTGCCGACCATGACTCACACCCCGTCCTCGCGGACCTTCCGGCCGCGGTCGCGCCAGAACTTCGCCGTGGTCACCTCGTCGGTGTCGTCCCAGGCATCGATCTCGGTGTTGATGTACCGATACGTGGGCAGATCGCCGCGGCGGAAGATCGGTTCCTGTCCGGCCCGACGCTGGTCCATGTAGTTCTTCAGCAGCGTGAACACCAGCGGCGAGAGCAGGATCAGGGCGAAGAGGTTGATCAGCGCCATGACCGCCATGAAGATGTCCGCCGCGGTCCACACGATGTCGAGGGCGGCGATCGCGCCGATGAACACCGAGACCATGACGACCACCTGGTACACGCGCAGAGCGGTCCGGTTCGTCGTCAGGTGCTCGATATTGGCTTCGCCGTAGTAGTAGTTGCCGAGGATCGACGAGAACGCGAACAGGAAGATCGCCAGGGTCAGGAAGTGGATCGCCCACTGGCCGAGCTGCCCGCTCAGCGCCGTCTGCGTCAGCTGGATCCCCTCGGCGGAGCTGCCGTACTCCGGATTCGACAGCAGGATGATGAAAGCGGTGATCGAGCACACGAGGATCGTGTCGAAGTACACGCCTAGCGCCTGCACGAAACCCTGCTTGGCCGGGTGCGAGGCCGAAGCCGTCGCCGCCGCATTCGGCACCGAACCGATGCCGGCCTCATTGGAGAACAGGCCGCGCTGGACACCGATGAGCATGATCGAGCCGAGCGCGCCGCCGGCGATCGAGTGCGTGCTGAAGGCATCGGAGAAGATCGTGGCGACCATTCCGGGCACGGCGCCGATGTTCATCGCCACGACGATGATGCCGACGATCAGGTAGAGACCGGCCATGATCGGCACGAGGTAGGCGGAGATGTTCGAGATGCGCTTGGCGCCGCCGGCGA
>Ga0209487_1002379_pt1 | contig 15312 bp, 14 predicted proteins | sample Poulit2012_FD_187524 | JGI IMG/M metagenome (GOLD analysis project Ga0209487, IMG submission 187524) | Agricultural soil microbial communities from Georgia to study Nitrogen management - Poultry litter 2012 (SPAdes) (version 2) | ecosystem: Environmental > Terrestrial > Soil > Agricultural land... | reverse complement strand
GCATACGAGTAATCGCCAATCCAATTAAAGAACCTGTTATCCAAAAACTTCGTGACTGATCCCTGCTCGATCGCACCGTCTTGGGGCGCCGCAAACAGGACAAAAGCCAATCCCAGCAGCGGCCACAGAGACAATGGTCCGGGAAACTCTTGTGCACCATCAAACAGAAAACCGGTGGACGCCACCATGACCAGTCCCAGCCAGCCCAGGACGAGCCGAAAGCCTCTCGACAACCGCAGGTGATCAATCACCAGCGCCATCAGACCGCCGAAGGCCAGCTGCCAACTACGGGTACTGGTAGCTAAATACGCCTCATCTTGCACTTGCCCACCGAGGATCATCGCCCAGGCCATCGATGCCACCAGCGTGATGACTACTACGGCCCCCACCCACATGACAGCAGGCTGGTTCCGTTTCCGGGCAACCCAGACCAGAGCTAAGATGATGAATGGGACGGCCACATAGAATTGCCCTTGAACCGATAAGGACCAGAAGTGTTGGAACACTGAGCTTTGTGGTCCGGCAGCATCATAAGACAGTTGCGAGTTGATCAGTTCAAGGTTCTCGTAGTACAGGATGGAGGCAACGGCCTCACGCAGCATTTGGGTGTGTAGCGTAAACGGCAATATGAATAGCGCCGCTATGGTCGTAGCAATAATAACTACAGCGGCTGGTGCCAGGATTCTGCGGAATAACCGCCCAAAATAGCGTAAGAAATTGATATGCCCATCGTTTTCGGCGGCTTCACGCAACAACATGGCGGTGAAAAGGAAACCGGAAACGGTGAGAAAGATATCAATACCGCCGGATACTCTTCCGTCACCAAACAGGTGGAAAAGGACGACTCCTAGAATGGCTAGGCCGCGAATGCCGTGGAGGTCCGGGCGATATTTTCGTTTCGGGACGTGCTGATGTACCCGAGACAACGAAACCGTGGCAGTTTCTGACAACAATCATCAACTCCTGATGAGGTTCACAAATATTACTGCACCAGAGCTAGCGGTCCAGCTGCACTCCGATGAGAACCGGCTCTGGGATGAGCGTAACGCCCCATTGTTCGGCCACGCCGTCGCGGACCAGCGAAGCAATGGTCACCAGGTCTTGGGTGGTGGCGGCACCCCGGTTTGTGAGGGCCAGCGTGTGTTTGGTCGACAGCGATGCTCTGCCGTTGACGGTGCCCGGCTCGTTATGCAGGCCAAAGCCTTTGGTGTAGCCGGCGTGTTCAATGAGCCATGCGGCTGACAGTTTGACTGTCTCGTGTTGGTTGCCCGCCTCGTGATGGACGAATCGGGGCGCCTCTGCTGGCAACAGGCTGTCTGCGGTAGTTGTTGGCAGAATCGGGTTGGTGAAAAACGAGCCCGTGGACCAGGTGTCATAATCATCAGCGTCTAAGACCATGCCCTTGGAACCACGAAGGCGCAACACAGTGTCACGGATATGGGCAAGCGGGGCGCTATCGCCCAACTCCACGTTGAGCGCCCGGGCCAGCTGCGTGTATCGTACCGGCGCGGTTTGACCGGTTCTGGTCAATTGCAGATCAACCGACAACACAATCCAGCGCGGTGACGCATGATGGAAATTGGTGGTTGAGGAAACAATGGAACGTTTGATGATCGAGTCGCGGTAGCCAAATTCCAGATCAGCTCCGGTCAGTTCGACAATGGCGTTTGCGTCCCGGTCCCATACCCGAATACTCAGCAGGGTTTGCGAAATATCTGCACCATAGGCTCCGACGTTTTGTACCGGGGTGGCACCGGTTGAGCCGGGTATACCCGAGAGTGCTTCAATACCGGTGAGGCCTTCTGCCACGGACCAGGCAACCACGGTGTCCCACTCATGACCGGCGGCCACCCGAATGTGGACGTGCGCATCAGTAGATTCCAGCACATCGATGCCTTCGGTGGCGATGCGCACCACGGTCCCGGGGAACCCTTCATCGGCCACCAGCATGTTGGAACCGCCGGCCAGCACCAATAATGGGGTCTTGGCGGCATCGGTTTGGGCGATGGCACGGGTGAGTTGGTCTTCGGTAGAGGCCACAATCCAGGTGGTGGCGGGCCCACCGACGCGGGCGGTGGTGTGATTGGCCAGCAGGTTTTCGATCATATGTTTACAGTTGCACCTGTGCTTGTGCCCGGGTGAGCACCCGAGCGTTCTCGTCGTTGGGGTTGGTAACGGTCAGATCGACACGCACGACGTTGGTTTCTTCGTTGATCGCACCAATCTTGGCGATCACATCCAGTTGCGCTCCCGGGTTGGGATTATCAAATGGGAGCGCTGGGTTGCTGGTGTGAGTGGTCTCTTCTACCGGGACCATCGCGGAAAATCGGGTTTGGTAGTCAATGATGGCGGCCGGGTCATTGGTCCATTCGGTCACCAGATCAATGACCAGTCCCATGCTGAGCATCCCGTGGGCGATGACGCCTGGCAGTTCTGCGGCTTGTGCGGTCGCATCCGACCAGTGGATGGGGTTGAAGTCTTTGGACACTCCGGCGTATCGAATGAGGTCTGCTCGGGTGATGTCAATGGTGCGGGTGGCGATGACCTCGCCTTTGGTGAGCTGTTCAATTGCAGGCATGAAACGTCCTTATCCGCGGATCAGCAGCGTGGAAGTGATGGTGGCGACCGGTGCGTCATCGACGTTAGTGATCGCGGTTTCGGTGGTGATCAGCCGGTTTCCGGCCAGCTCTTTGACCGAGGATACCGTTGCGGTGGCAAAGAGTGCATCTCCGGCCACGACGGCGCGATGCTGGGTAAAGCGTTGATCGGCGTGCACCACACGAGCAAAGTCGACAGCTGCGTCAGGATCATTGACCATCAGTGCCTCGGCTCGTTGGGAAATGGACACTAAGAAGGTTGGTGGTGCTACGAGGTCTTTGTGGCCGGCGGTGCGGGCGGCTGCCACATCGTGGTGTAGCGGATGCGTATTTTTGACGGCGGCAGCGAAGTTTCGAATTTCTTCGCTACCAACGTGATAGGGGCCGACGGCGGGGTATTCTCGGCCAGTAATGTCAACAGTCATGTTTAGTCCTTTCCACGCTGTTGGCGACGTTTGCGGTCGGCTTCTAGATTTTCTCGGAGTTCTTTGCGACGTCCGGCGTATCGGATAGTTTGAGCAATAATGTGGGTCACTAGGCCAGCGCCCATGATCCACACAGCGATAAACGACAGCGCGCGCGTGGAGGTCAGTCCTCCCACGATGGCGGTGATGAAGCCGATGCCGAGGATGATCATGCCGGCGATCAACACCCGCTGATATATACGGGAGCCGCTGCTAAAAGGGTTATCATCCATCCAAGACATAGCTTCTATTATCACCCAGCCGAGCTACTCCCCTTTGACGTTTACGATTTGCCGCAGGGTGTGGCGGATCGTGACCAGGTCCTGGGAGTCCGCCATCACCTGATCAATGGGCTTATACGCTTGCGGGATCTCGTCGATAAATTTATCGGTGTCCCGGTATTCAATCCCCACCATCGCTTGACGCAGGTCATCCTGACTAAATGCTTTGCGTGCTGCCCGACGGGAATATTGGCGTCCGGCACCGTGCGGTGCCGAATCCATGGCCTCGCTGTTGCCTTTTCCTTCAACAATGTACGAGGCAGCACCCATGGATCCTGGGATCGAAGCAAGATCCCCTTTGCGCGCCCGGATGGCACCCTTCCGGGTGACCCACACGGTTTTGCCGAAGTGTTCTTCTTGTTCGGTGAAGTTGTGGTGTGAGTTGATGCATTGGATAGCTTTCACGGGTTCACCGGCCCAGCGGCCCAGTTGGTTGTTGACCCGGTCCATCATTTCTTCACGGTTGAGCAGGGCAAAGTGTTGGGCCCAGCGCAGCTGTGCAATGTATTCGTTGAAAGCTTTGGTGCCTTCTTCAAGCCACGCCAAATCGGCGTGCGGTAACTGGTCGCCGGCTGCGTGTCGCAGGCTCTTGGCCACCGCAATGTGGTGGGTGGCGATTTTATTGCCGATGCCGCGCGAACCTGAGTGCAAAAAGGTCCAGACGGTGTCATCTTCATCCACGCACACTTCAATGAAATGATTCCCACCGCCCAGGGTGCCCAGTTGGACCCGCCAGTTTTTATCGAACGCGTCCGGGTCGAAATCAATCTCCAAGGCCATAGTTTCTAGCTCGTCGATGCGCGGCTGTGCGGTGGGTTGGATTTTGCGATTATAGCGTCCGGCAGACACTGGGATGGAACGTTCAATCTGTTCGCGCAGGGTTTTGAGATCTTTGGGCAGGTCAGCCAGGTTGAACTGTGTTTGGACCGCGATCATGCCGCATCCGATATCCACCCCAACCGCCGCCGGCATGACGGCGCCCAAGGTGGGAATGACCGAGCCGACGGTGGCGCCGTAGCCGAGGTGGGCGTCTGCCATCAGCGCGATGTGCGGGTAGATGAACTCTAGCTGGGCCGAAGTAATAGCTTGCTGGCGGGTTTCTTCTTCCAGCATGGATGCCCAGGACACCAGTTGGTCGTTAATACGTTCCATATGGCTGCAGTGTAGCCATAAGTCTCTAGAATAGCGATGTGGATCAGGATCCTTTCAAGCAATTCAGCCCGCAAGAACGCCGGAATCTGGTGGTGCTTAGCTTGTGGGTCCCGCTGTCGTGCTGCTTGGTAGTCGGCCTGGCATTTCTTGTGTTCCGGCGTACGCTTCCCGCACAGTGGGCGCTGCATGTTGATGGGAACGGGACTATCACCTACGGCTCATGGTGGGCACTGTCCCTTGGGGTCATGGTGCTCAGTGGTGCGGCCGGTGGTCTCGGTCGATTTATGGCGCAGGATTTTGTGAAGCTTCAGCACTGGTTCGCACAACAAAAAGGGATGGTCGTCCTGTGTTTTGCCATCGGATTTGGCTTCCTGGGATACCTGGTTGTTGCCGCGGGCCCGAAAGACGTGGTAATGAACGACGTCGACCCTGCAGTATGCAGGATCGACGTCGTGAGGCAGGTTTGCTAACCTGCGGCGCTCATTGGCAATATCGGATTAGCATTCGGGGCGGGTCACCGCAATGGCCAGCCCACCGCGTGAAGTCTCCTTATATTTATCCATCATGTCCGCACCGGTTTGGCGCATGGTTTCGATGGCCTGATCCAAGCTCACTTTGTGGCTGCCGTCGCCGTGCAGGGCAAGGCGTGCCGCGTTGATGGCTTTGACCGAGGCGATGGCATTGCGTTCAATACAAGGAATCTGCACGAGCCCACCCACCGGGTCACAAGTCATGCCCAGGTTATGTTCCAGTGCCACTTCGGCGGCATCTTCGACTTCCACTGGCGTGCCACCCATGACGGCGGCCAGGCCGGCCGCCGCCATGGAACAGGCGGAACCGACTTCCCCTTGGCACCCAACTTCGGCACCCGAGATAGAAGCCTGGGTTTTGATAATGATGCCAATGGCACCGGCGGTGAGCATGAACTCCACGATTTTGTCGTCGGTGACGTCATCCAAGAACCGCGAGTAATAGTGCATGACCGCCGGGATAATGCCGGCCGCACCATTGGTTGGGGCGGTCACCACCCGACCGCCAGAGGCGTTTTCCTCGTTGACGGCCAGCGCGTACAGGTTAATCCATTCGATACCGCGCAGCGCATCCGAAGTGTCGCCGGTCCGTTCAGTCGCCCCGTCCTGGGTCAGCTGTTTATACAGTTTGGGTGCTCGCCGGGTCACCTGCAAACCACCCGGCAGGGTGGTTTCAGTGCGTTCAATACCGGATTGCACACAATCCTGCATGACCTGCCAAATATGCAAGATTTCGGCCCGGATTTCTGCCGGTTCGCGCCATTCAATCTCATTCTCCCAGGTCAATTCGGCAATGGATTTGCCCTGGATTTTGCACATTTCCAACAGCTGGTCGGCGGTGCGATAGTCGTGACGAACTTTGCGTTCCGTGGTCAGCGGCTTATCGAGTTCTTCTGCGGTCACCACAAACCCACCCCCAATGGAGTAGGTGATTTGTGATGCCAGCTCATTGCCGTCGGCATCAAACACCGTGGATTGCATCCCGTTGGGGTGGCCCGGTAATGATTTGGACAGATTCAGGATGACGTCGTGTGCGCGGTCAAATTCGATGGTCTTGGTGCCGGCGAGCTTGAGGGTTGCCGAGGTTTCCACCTGAGCAATAATGTCGTCCACCTGATCGGGCACAATCGTCGCGGGATCATGTCCGGCCAGGCCCAGGATGACCGCGGTGTCAGAGTGGTGTCCGATACCGGTGGCACCCAGGGAGCCAAAGAGTTCAACTTTGGCTCGGGTGGTGGCCGCCAGGGTGTCAGCATCCAGACCGTTAATGAACTGGGCTGCGGCCCGCATGGGGCCCACGGTGTGGGACGATGACGGCCCCAGACCAACAGAGAACATGTCCAGCACACTTAATGCCATGGCTTATCCTTTCGAGTGGGAAAACTCGACCATCGCGTCGAGTAACCAGTTGACCACGTGGTCGGCAAATGAGATCCGCGGCAGCAGCCACCAGGTGTGCTCAGCGACTCGCCATAACAGCAGCGGTGTTTGGGCAACTTCGGTGACATAGGCGTGATTGGTTGGCCAAGTCCGCTGGTGTAAATCCAGTGGACAGGATTTGCGTAGCACCAGTTCGGCGGCGTCACCGGACAGTTCGATGATCGTCCGGTTGGCCGACAGGTCCAGCACCTGACCGGCGCGTTCGCCCAGTGCTTGGGTGAGGGCGTCGACCAGTTGGCTGTCGGGTGATCCGATGGCCAGGAACTCATCGGGTGACAGCCACAACACACCGGTAGCATTCGAGTCCCCGACGACGTCGCCGACTTTGGCCGGCAGCCCACCTAGGGTTTCAGCTAGTGCGGCATGGCCATCGGTGCCTGGGGTGGCTCGCAGGCCAACCTGGGTAGTGAATGGTATTTCACGCAGGGCCGCCGCGGTGCCGGAGGCCTGTTGCAGTTCTTGGGTTCGAGCAGCAAGCGGTGAGCGCCGCAATTGTTGTACATTAGCCATCTCGACGAGCTCCTTCAGCATCCAGCAGTACGGTTGGCCCAATTTTCATGGTGACGATCTGGTCGTTCACCAGGGCCTTGAGGGTTTCACCTTCGCGGTCGAAACCATTTTTGATCAGTGCCAGTCCGAACGTGCGTCCAAGGGCCGGCGAATTATACGAGGCGGTCACCCAGCCTTCTTGCGGAACCATACCGTTGCCAATATCAATTGGGGTGTCCATGTGTACCAGCGCTTCGCCCTCTTCGAGCCGGAAGGTGGGATCATCTGGGAGTACCGAGACCAGTTGCTTGCGGTCCGTCCGCTGGTTGTCGGCACGGGAGAAGGAGCGTTTGCCGATGAAGTCTTTGTGCTTCGACACGATCCATTCCATCCCGGCGTCCTGCGGGGTGACGGTGCCGTCGGTTTCTTGGCCGACCACGATGAAGCCTTTTTCAGCGCGCAGCACGTGCATGGTCTCGGTGCCGTACGGGGTGATAGCAAATTCCTGGCCGGCTTCGGCCACCGCTTCCCAGACGGCCAGGCCGTACCAGGATGCCACCGTAATTTCCCAGGCCAGTTCGCCCGAGAAGGAGATGCGGCTGGCGCGGGCCGGAATCCCGGAGGCCAGGGTAATGTCCTTGAACTGCATGAACTTGAAGGCTTCGGCGGAGAAATCTTCTTCCGGTGCCAGTTTGTTCATCACGTCCCTGGATTTTGGTCCGACGACGGCGATGGTCGCGTACTGTTCTGTGACCGAGGTGGCGAACACATCCAGTTCGGGCCATTCGGTTTGCAACCATTCTTCAATCCAGTCCAGTACTTCTGCTGCCCCCGAGGTGGTGGTGTGCATGAAGTAGCGGTCGGCGGCCAGGCGCAGGGTGACGCCGTCGTCAAAGATCATGCCGTCTGCCGAGCACATGATGCCGTAGCGGCCCATGCCCTCTTTGAGCTTCAGGTACCCGTTGGTGTAAATCCGGTTCAGGAATTCGGGGACGTCTTTGCCGCGCAATTCAATTTTACCCAGGGTTGAACCATCGAACATGCCCACCGAGGCTCGTACGGCACCCGATTCGCGGTAGACGGCTTCGTCCATGGTTTCGTTGCCCTGCGGGTAGTAGCGGGCACGTTTCCACTGGCCGACGTCTTCAAACACGGCCCCGGCGGCCACATGTGCCGCATGCATGGGGGTGGTCCGGGCAACTTCAAAGAGTTTCCCGCGACGCCGACCGGCCAGGGCTGCGAAACCCACGGGGGTAAAGGGCGGGCGGAAGGTGGTGGTCCCAATGTCTGAGGGGTTCTCCACCCCGAGGATCGAGGCCATCACACCGATGGTGGGCACACCTGAGGTTTTCCCCTGATCTGCTCCGGTGGAAATTGAGGTGTAGCGTTTGACGTGTTCCACCGACGACATGCCGGCCCCGGTGGAGCGCAGAATGTCGGCGACCGTCTGATCGCGTTGCAGGTCCACGAAGTGGTTGCCGTAGTGTTCGGCGTCGTCACCGTCGGGTGAGGGCACCAGCCAGAGGGGTTGGACCGGGCCGTAAGGCCGATCGATGGCGCGCGGCGCGTTGGCTTCGGTTGGGTAGCCGGCCGCAGTGGCTGCAGTAGCACCGGCTTTGGCTCCCGAGGTGAGCGCGGTTGCGGTGCAATAGGTGCCGGTTAGAGCGCCGGCCAGTCGCATATTGTCCACGGATTCCACGGCGGTGAAGCCTTGGAGTTGGGTGTCCCAGTCGATGCGGCCGTGTCGTTGTGAGTGCAGGTGCACCACCGGCGACCAGCCACCGGAAACCGCCAGGGTGTCAACGTCTAGGCGTTGGGTTTTGGACAGGTCGGGGGTGCCATGTAGTGGGGCAACCGTGATGGCGGCAAGTTCGTTGTCGTCACCGGCGTGGGTGTCGACCACGGCGGAGCCGATCAGCACGTTGACCCCCTGGGAGGCGGCTTGTTGTGCGGCGGCCGATGCTGAGGATCGGGCGTCTATGACGGCGACGACTCCCCCGGTTTCGGCCAGTTCAGCGACCAGCGGGTAGACCGAGTCGTTGGTGGTGAATACGGCAATCTTTTGGCCCGCGCGCACCGCATACCGGTTGAGGTAGGTGCGGACGGCCGAGGCGAGCATAATGCCCGGGCGGTCGTTGTTCTGGAAGATCAGTGGTCGTTCGTGGGCGCCGGTGGCCAGCACAATCTGGTTGGCGCGCACATGCCAGATGCGTTCGCGGGAGATGCCGTCGCCGGGGTGCTCATCCAAATGGTGGGTGCGGCGTTGGACAGCGATCGCATAGTTTTCGTCGTAGATGCCGGTCACCGTGGTATCGGAGAGGACTTCGACGTCGTCGGTGGTGTTGAGGCGTTCTAGCGTGTTGGCGATCCACTGGGGTGCGGCCACGTCGTCGATGGTTTCGTATGGCGCATCGAGCAGGCTGCCACCGGCCCACGGTTTCTCATCCATGAGCAGCACGCGAGCACCGGAGGCGGCTGCGTTGGCGGCGGCAGTCAGGCCTGCCGGGCCGGCTCCGACCACCAATACATCGGTGTGGACGTGAACGTGGTCGTAATAAGCCTGGTCCTCGGCAGGGTCCAGTGTACCTAATCCACTGAGTTGCGTCGCTTCTAATCCTGTGGTCACGGGAACCGTGGTGGAAGTCATCATTGACTCGGCGACATCACCTGGGTGACGTGGTGACACGTGTACCAGCGAGTTGGGCTCTTCGACCCCGGCCGCAAACACGCCACGCGGGCGGTTCCAGTACAGGGAGTCGGCGGCTGAACGGGTGCCGGTTGCCAGCAATGCCGATGCGACCGTGTCGCCGCGCAGGGCTTTGGTCGGGTTGCCATCGATGGTGACCGGCACGGTTTGGTGGTGGTCGACGACGGCGTGGGGCGCCTGTTCGGGTGTCAGACGGTAGGAGCGGGCCCCGGTTTGGCCGTCCTTGGTTTGGGTGGCTTGGTCAGCACGGGTCGGTGTCACTTGGAACCTCCGGAAACTTCAGGGCGGGGCGAGCCGGCCGGGTAGGTGGTTTTGAATTGATAGGTGATGGTGTCGCGAATGGCGTTGAACCATTTGCGGCATCCGCCGTTGTGCACCCAACGTTCTGCAAAGTCACCTTTGGGGTTGTCGCGGTAGAAGAGGTATTCGGCCCATTGCGCATCTGACAGTGCGTAGGGGTCTTGCGGGTAGGCGACGTGTGCTTCGCCTCCGTAACCAAATTCTGTTTCATTTCGTGGCCCGCAGTACGGGCAATTAATGAGCATCATGGCAATTGCCTTTCTCTAGTGGGCCACGGCGGCTGCGCCGTGTTCGTCAATCAGGTGACCGGTTTCGAAGCGTTCCAGGCTAAACGGTGCGTTGATTTCGTGGGGTTCGTCGTGGGCGATGGTGTGGGCTAGAGCGTAGCCAGCACCCGGAGTGCCCTTAAACCCGCCGGTGCCCCAACCACAGTTGACATACAGGCCGTCAACCGGTGTCTTGCTGATAATTGGGGATGCATCAGCGGTGGTGTCGACGATGCCGCCCCAGGTGCGCAGCACGTGGGCTCGAGCGAAGATCGGGAACAGTTCAACGGCAGCGGCCATTTGTTCTTGGATCACGTGGAAGGCACCGCGCTGGCCGAAACCGTTATAGGTGTCAATGCCAGCGCCCATGACGAGCTCTCCCTTATGTGCTTGGGAGACGTAGACGTGAATGTGGTTGGACATCACCACGGTGGGGTGGACTGGTTCAAATAGTTCCGATACCAGCGCTTGGAGCGGGTGGGACTGGATGGGCAGTTTGACGCCGGCCATTTCGGCCAGCTGTGAGGAGTGGCCGGCACCGCACAAGGCAACCTGGCCGGCTCGGATCTTACCGCGTGTGGTGTCCACACCGGTCACCCGGCCGTTTTCCACTAACACGTCGGTGACTTCGGTGTTCTGGATAATGTCAATACCGGCGGCGTCAGCCGAGCGTGCCAGGGCCCAGGCTACGTGGTCGTGTTTGGCAATACCGGCGCGTGGCTGGTAGGTCGCACCCATGATCGGGTACCGGATGTTATCCGAGATGTTGATGATCGGGCAGACTTCTTTGACCTCTTCGGGGGTGAGCCATTGAGCATCAACGCCGTTGAGTACGTTGGCTTTGACACGGCGGACCGAGTCGCGCACTTCCGAAACGTGGTGCGCCAGGTTCATGACCCCGCGCTGAGAGAATAGGAAATCGTAGTCGAGTTCTTCGGGGAGTTCTTCCCAGAGTTTCAGCGAGGTTTCATAAATATTTGTGGATTCATCCCACAGGTAGTTGGAACGAATGATCGTCGTGTTGCGGGCCATATTGCCGCCACCCAACCAGCCCTTATCGATCACGGCAACATTGGTGATGCCGTGCCGGGCCGCCAGGTAGTGGGCGGTGGCCAGCCCGTGACCGCCGGCACCGACGATGATCACATCGTAGGAGGGCTTCGGATCCGGGTTGCGCCACAAAAATTCGGGGTGTTGTGGGAGTTGTTCTGCCATGGTTATGCTCCGAACGGTTCCAGGTTTGGGTACAGTGGGTGGGCTTGGGCCAGCGCCTCGACGCGGTCGGCCAGTTCTGGGAGTACTGCCCGGTCGCCGGTGGCACCGGCGATCAAGGTCAGCGCAATAATGTCGGCGACCTCATGAAACGCCTCGGTGCCGAAGCCACGGGTGGTCAGCGCGGGAGTCCCAATGCGCAGCCCTGAGGTGGTCATGGGCGGGCGCGGATCCCACGGGACGGCGTTCCGGTTGACGGTAATTTCGACTTCTTGCAGGAGGTCTTCACCTTGTTTGCCATCGAGTTCTGAGTGACGTAGGTCAACCAGCACCAGGTGCACGTCGGTGCCGCCCGTCAGCACGGAGATGCCGACTTCAGCGACGTCCGGCTGTGATAGGCGCTCGGCAAGAATTTTGGCGCCTTCCAAGGTGCGACGCTGGCGTTCAGCAAATTCTTCTTCACCGGCAACTTTGAATGCGACAGCTTTGCCAGCGATGACGTGCATCAGCGGGCCGCCCTGCTGGCCGGGGAAGACCGCAGAGTTGATCTTCTTGGCAATATCCGCGTCGTTAGTCAGGATGATGCCGCCGCGTGGACCTGCCAGGGTCTTGTGGGTGGTGGATGTTGACACGTGGGCGTGTGGTACCGGTGACGGGTGGAGCCCGGCGGCAACTAGGCCCGCAAAGTGTGCCATGTCCACGAATAGGTAGGCACCAACTTCGTCGGCAATTTCACGGAAGCGCGCGAAGTCTAGCTGGCGCGGGTATGCTGACCAGCCGGCAACGATCATCTTCGGCTGGTGTTCCCGTGCCAAGCGCTGGACTTCGTCCATATCGACTTCATAAGTCTGTTCATCCACCGAGTACGGAACAATGTTGTATAGCCGGCCTGAGAAGTTGAGCTTCATCCCGTGGGTCAGATGGCCGCCGTGCGCCAGGTTCAGTCCCATGACTGTGTCGCCGGGGCGAATCAGGGCGTGCATCACAGCAGCATTGGCTTGTGCACCCGAGTGGGGTTGCACGTTGGCGTACTGGGCGCCAAACAGGTCCTTGACGCGTTCAATAGCCAACCGTTCAACAGAGTCGGCGTGCTGGCAGCCCCCGTAGTACCGTCGTCCGGGGTAGCCTTCAGCATATTTGTTGGTCAACACAGACCCCTGCGCCTGCATCACAGCCAGGGGCGTGTGGTTTTCTGAGGCGATCATTTCCAGACCGGACTGCTGGCGGTTCAATTCTTGATCAATAAAACCGGCAATTTCTGGGTCAAGCTCTATGAGGTCTTGCGTTAGCGAGGCTGAAGCCTGCGATGCATATTTGGTGGGGGTTATACGAGTCATGGAACTTCCTTGCACATCCTGAACGACATTTGATATATCAGCTACCGATCACAGGATATGATGTTCATCACAGGCGTGTCAAGGCTTTGGCAAAAAAACTTGCAAACGCTGCAGAGGTGCAGCATTTAGTGCACAATAAGGATCAACGAAAGGACACTGATGACCACGTTGGACACCGTCAACACGAACAGCGAGTCCTTATCAGCTCGCGCATATCGCATCCTGCTCGACCGCCTCATCATGCTGGATATCCAGCCGGGTGAGCCCATCATGGAAAAGCAGCTGGCCGAGGAGATGGGGGTCGGGCGCACCCCCCTGCGCGAAGCCTTGAAGCGACTTGAGTCGGACCACCTGGTGGTGACCTACCCGCGTCGCGGCACGTTTGCCAGTCAGGTCGACGTCACGGAACTGGCCCATGTCTCTGAGGTGCGGCAGGCACTCGAGCCACTCGCAGCACGGCGTGCTGCGGAAGCGACCGGCGGCGACATGCGCAATCAACTGCTGGGAGTTCTAACAGAGCTCAAGAATCTTGACCCAAACCAATCACAGCGAGACCTACTGGCCTACGACCTGTCGGTGCATCGACTCGTGTATAGCGTGACACAAAATGCACACCTATCCGAAACACTGATCCGCCTGGATAATATCGCCACTCGCATCTGGGCGGCACTGTCGGACCGGCTCCCCTCGCTGCACGAGCACATTGTCGAACACACTGAGCTGATCAAACAAATCGTCGACGGCGATGCAGACGCAGCAGAACGCACCGCGTCCGAGCACGTAAAAAACTTCTATTCCATGGTCCGCGAAGCGCTCTAATGCGAGGCGCACTATGCTGCGGCTTCACGGCTAGTCGCGGCCTGCCATGACAGCCACACAGGGCACTCAAAAAGCAAAACCGAAAAAACCTTGACTATGAGACGCGTCACAAATAGGGTATGCAACACTGTTGCAGTTCTTGCAACTTCTATTCTTACGGAGTACTCATGTCTCATCTTAACTCCGAGGCATCAAGCCAAGATCTCGGACTTACTCTCTCAGGCCAAGAACGAACCCACCCGACGGGCATCGGGCCGAAAGCACGACGCAAAGTCGTTGTTGCAAGCTTTATCGGCAACTTTACCGAATGGTTCGATTATGGAGCATACAGCTATCTAGCTATTGTCATCGCTGCGGTATTTTTCCCCTCGAGTGACCTCACCCAGGGGCTCGTCTGGACCTTCGCCCTATTTGCAGTCTCATTTTTGGCCAGGCCTATCGGCGGATTTATTTGGGGCCACATTGGTGACCGTGTTGGTCGACGCACTGCGCTTGCGTGGTCCATCTTGATTATGTCGGCCTCAACCGTCTGTATTGGCCTCTTACCCGGAACGGCACAAATAGGCTTCTGGGCCCCAGCTTTGCTATTGCTCTTCCGACTCATGCAAGGCTTCAGCGCATCCGGAGAATATGCCGGTGCTTCTGCGTTCCTCGTAGAATACGCTCCAGAAGGGAAACGCGGAATCTACGCTGCCGTAGTACCGGGCTCAACCGCAGCCGGACTCTTATTTGGTTCCTTGATGGCGACCGTCCTCACCGCCAGCTTGACCGATGCCCAATTAGAGACCTGGGGTTGGCGGCTGCCGTTTCTCCTGGCTGCACCCTTGGGATTCATCGGAGTATATATTCGACAGAAACTCGAGGATTCACCGGTCTTTCAGGAAATGTCTCAAGAAGACGAAGCCATCAAAGCCCCGGTTTGGGCATTATTTCGGGACCACTGGCGGGCCCTGGTCCGCGCTACAGCCGCGGTCTTGCTCAATGCGGTCGGTTTTTATGTCATTCTCACCTACATGCCGACATATCTCTCACAGACCATCGGCATCGACCCCACCTTGGCAAATATCACCACCACGGTTTCACTGATCACCTATATTGGTTTTATTTTTGTTACCGGCCACCTGTCGGACCGTTTTGGGCGACGTGCCGTCCTGATGAGCGCATCAGTGCTGTTCATCCTGCTCACAGTTCCGGCGTTCATGTTGCTGGGAACCGGCAGCATCTTTATCATTCTGCTGGTTCAAGTGTTGCTTGGTGCCATGCTCACCCTGAATGATGGGAGTTTGGCCAGTTTCTTGGCTGAAAACTTCCCCACAAAGGTTCGATACTCGGGCTTCGCAGTGTCATTCAATGTCGGCAACGCCGTCTTCGGTGGCACTGCACCAGCTATTGCGACGCTACTCATCGCCACCACCGGCAATGCGATCGCACCGGGGTGGTATCTCATGGTTGCCGCCGTCATTGCGTTAGTCGCGGTTTGGCTTTCTCCTGAGACGAGCCACAAACCCCTGGAAGACTAGTTGCCTATCCGGGCTGAGTCTGCGCACGCTACGCAGTGGCGCGGGCATACTCGGCCCGGAAAATGGCCTGGTGTAATTGTGGCAAGGTAAATTCTGGCATCCGGCCATAAGATTTTTGCTGGTGCTCGACGTCAAGTTGTACGGTGACATCTTGTAAGAGGGCATCGCGTCGTGTGCGGCTGATCTTCTCAAGGCTCA
>Ga0209487_1002378_pt1 | contig 15313 bp, 13 predicted proteins | sample Poulit2012_FD_187524 | JGI IMG/M metagenome (GOLD analysis project Ga0209487, IMG submission 187524) | Agricultural soil microbial communities from Georgia to study Nitrogen management - Poultry litter 2012 (SPAdes) (version 2) | ecosystem: Environmental > Terrestrial > Soil > Agricultural land... | reverse complement strand
ACCGCTGAAGACGAGTCGGGCAAAAGGCGCGGTCATCGACCTTGTCGGTCATCTTTACAGACCCGCTGTGCCGGAACAGGGTAAGCTTGCCCCGAAGCGGGGCAAGCCCGACCATCGTGCCCCGAGTTCTCGATCGGAAAGGCAGGACCATGAACAACCCCATCACCCGGCACATGGCCGAACATTATGGGTCCAAGCGGGGCTGGCTGAATTACCACAGAACGCAGCTGGCGGGCTGGGCAGGCCGCTGGCGACCCTATCGCCGCATCGACTGGCAGCGCGTCGACCGGCTGGTCTTCATCTGCATGGGCAACATCTGCCGCAGCCCCCTGGCGGAAAGCGTGGCCAGCAAGAGCGGCTATACTGCAGAGTCCATGGGGTTGAACTGCACCCCGGACCGCCCGGCAGACCCCCGGGCGGTGGAATTTGCCGAGCGCAACGGTTACGAGCTGAGCGGCCACCGCACCCGATTGCTGGAGCCTGGCGCCTGCCGTGAAGGGGACCTGCTGGTGGGGATGGAGCCCAAGCATGTGGGAACCATACAACAACAAGGCCTGGCAGGCCCCGCTCAACTCACTCTGCTCGGGCTATGGCACCCATCCCGCCCCTCGGCCTACATTCACGACCCCTATATGGCCAGCGACAGGTTTTTTGAGCGATGCGAGCAATACGTGGTCGAGGCGACCCTGCAACTGATCGAGAGCGCCCACCGTGCCCAGAAGGCATGGAGGCCTTCTACACCCTCGACGTAAAGGGACTATGGCAGTATTTCAAGGGAGAGCATTTTTCCTTCTGGATGATCTGCGGCTACCTGTTTGTCGAATATGTTCGACCGCAGTCCATATTGCCATGGCTGGATTTCTTGCCCTGGGCGCAGCTGTTTGTGCTGGGAGCCCTGGCTGGCTGGCTGATGGACCATGACAGAAAATGGGTGGGTTCACCCATTAACAAATGGATGGTTTTGTTCTTTCTTGCCATCCTGGTTTCCAGCTGGCGCGCCTATAATCCCAGCCTCTCCTGGGCAAACCTTGATTATTTTTACACCTGGTTTGTCATCTATTTCCTGATCATCAATATTGTCAATAATCGACGTCGGTTTTTTATTTTCCTGTTCATTTTTTTGCTGGCTAGCGCGAAGCTCTCCTTTAGTCTTGCCAGGGCCTGGGCCATGCGAGGCTTTGCTTTTACTGATTGGGGCTTAAAGGGGCCCCGAGGGTTTTTCGAGAACTCGGGTGAGCTGGCCATTCAAATGGCAGTGTTCTGGCCTCTGGCCCTAGCGGTGGCTGTCAGTCTGAAGCCTTATCTGGTTCGCTGGAAGTATTGGGTGCTGATGGCCATGCCCATTACTGCAGGAATGGTCATACTGGGGTCCAGTTCCCGAGGCGGGCAATTGGCCATGATGGGTCAGTTTCTCCTCAAATACTGGCGCTCAATCTTTCGTATCAAGTCATTGGTTGTTATAGCGTTAGTAGTAGGTTCGGCCTGGATGCTATTGCCAGGGGCTCAAAAAGAGCGCTTTATACAATCTGGAGATGATAAAAGCTCTGAGCAGCGTCTGCTGTACTGGGAGCATGGGCTGGACATGTTGCGCGAGCATCCCTTTACAGGTGTGGGGTATTTCAACTTTATTCCTTATTACGAGCGTTATCATTCTGAGGATATGCTTTATCCTCGTGCGGAATTGCCTCACAACATCTTCATCCAGGTAGGTGCAGATCTGGGCTGGCTGGGGCTGAGCCCTTATCTGGCGCTGATCGTGGGAGTTTTAATATCAGGCTACCGAACTGAGCGTCGAGCCCGGGCTCAACCGGATGGCGAGCTGTGGGCCAACCTGGCGAGAGGGATGAACTATTCCTTTGTCGGGTTTTTAATAGCTGGCCAGTTTGTGTCAGTAGTTTATTACCCATTCATGTGGATTCATGCTTCATTTATAGTTTCTTTGAATGGCATACTGCATCAGGAGAGTGGCAGTCGATAAAGGAGGGGGTGGCTTGTTTATGGGGGGGGTTGATGAAGCGAGTATATATAGTAGGGGCTGCTCGTTCAGGAACTACATTGCTTAATAGAATGTTAATTCTGAGCGGGTATTTTGCTGATTATAGAGCAGAAACCCTTCTTCTTTCTGTGGCGAGTCGACGTTATGGAAAGTTTGGGAAAAGAAAGGAAGAGTTTTTAAAGGACTGGTATCGATCACGACAGTTCAAGAGATCTGGAGTTGATAAGGAGAGGTTTGAGAGGGTCTATGATCAATCAACGAGCTATACTTCTCTTTTAACATCTTTTATGGATGAAGTGGCCTATTTGCAAGGAAGGAGATGCTGGGCGGATAGCACGCCAGCACATATTAATCATGCTGAGGAGATATTAAAGCATACTCCCGATGCCTATTTCATTAATATAGTTCGAGATGGTCGTGATGTGGCGGTTTCAAGTCATAAGCTAGGCTGGGTTGGGGCACCGCCATGCATTAAATCTCGTATAGCTAGGCTGGTTTGTGCTTTGCATGCATGGGAAAGAGCTTTAAAAGCAGCGGAGAATATTAAGAAAGCATGGCCTAACAATATCATAACTGTTCGATACGAGGAGCTTGTAACTTATCCCGAGAGTACAATAAGAAGGGTTTCAGTGTTTTTGGGTGTTGATCTGAGTGGGGTGGCTCAAGGAGAAGGGGGGCTTTCTGATTTGGATGCAAACACAATCTTTCCAATGCGAGATAAAGGTGTCTCTAAAGAGGCTATAGGCCGCTATAAGAAGGAGCTTTCCTCGGAAGAAATAGCATCTTTGACAAGGGTTGGTTATGCCGCTCTGATTGAATCAGGTTATGAGGTAAGTGTGGAAGGCTCGAAGCTAAGTGCTTCAAATAACATCAAGTGGCTCTTCTTTACCTCTTATGTTTATTTATACAATAACTTTAAAAGCCTGCTTCTTGACAATGGTTTTGGGCGGTGGTCTTCACTAGCACTAGAGGTGGATAAAGACTAGCATGGTGTTTCACTGTTAACTTCTGAGTGCGGAAGGTTTTATGTGATATGGAAGGAGAATCTGTATGAGTTAAGTGCATGAGAGCTCACCTTAAATAACAAGTGCTTCTTGGAGTATGAAACCTCTGTCGTAAGGATTGAAAGCAAGGTTGAAAGTGAAGAATAGCTAGGCCTGTTGTTTTTAGAAGTAATGATATGTATATTGAGATTTTTACGACCTATGCGAGAGAGCTGGCGGTTTAAAAGAATATGTCTGGCCCTGGGCCTGTCGGGAATTTCCGTAAAGGAGAAGTTGCAGAAGGCTCGTCGATTCCAGTATCTCAGCCCGAATGATGTGTCTATTTATCAAGCAGGACGACTGCTCGAGTTGGTTGATCATTTCCATGGCCAGCATATTTTGAGCGGTCGTGTAGCGCAGCAGGTACGTGCGGTGCGTGGTGACCTATGGGCGATGCTGGCAACCTTGCCGCTGACAGACAAGGCAGGGCTTGCTGCCTTGAGCAAGGAGATCAGCGAGAACAGAAAATCTAGAAAGCTGGTTGTAAAGCAGACCAGCGGCTCCAGTGGAACTCCGGTTACACTCTACAAGAGCAAGGCTGGTATAGCACGAGAGTTGGCTGCAACCTGGCGTAGCTATGAGTGGGCAGAGATATTTGTAGGAGACCGCGGAGCGAGAGTCTGGGGAAGAAAAGCTTCAAAAGTACAGAGACTGAAGCAGGCACCAGTAGATTTTTTATTGAATCGGTTTCGGATCAATGCTTTTGGCCTTAATGAGGATGTGCTGGTTGCTCATCTCCACCGGTTAGAAAAGAAAAGGCCTGCCTATATTTATGGTTATACTACAATCGTAGCTGAGCTGGCACGAAAGGCTGCAGAGTTAAAGCTGGGTCCCATCCCAGGATTAAAGGCTGTTGTCACAACTGCTGAGCCATTGAGCTCGGGGCAGCGTCAGATTATCGAGCAGGGTTTTGGTGTGCGCTGCCATGATGAATATGGCTGCACAGAAGTGGGTTCTATTGCTCACGAGTGTGAGCAGGGTTCTCTTCATCTGATGGCTGATAATTTGATCGTAGAAACCCTTGATAGGGAAGGAAAGCCTGTTTTTGGAGAAGAAGGGGAGCTGGTCATAACGGATCTGGCCAATCGAGTTACCCCGGTTATTCGATACCGGGTAGGAGATTATGGGATTATAAGCAAGAGCCCTTGTAAGTGTGGTCGTGGTCTCCCTGTTCTGTCCTCTGTATATGGGCGGGTAGAAGATCTGGTAATAGGCCCTGATGGCTTTCAGCATGCTCCGGCACTGATCGCTTATATCGTGGATGAGATCCATGAGAAGTGGTCATGTGTCAAACAGTATCAGGTTGTCCAGGAATCCCCCGAGATATTTTCTCTTAACATGGTCCCTGTCGATTCCTCGAAGATAAAGCCTGAAGAGGTTACGAGTCATTTCCAGAGCCTGCTCCGGGAAAGGGTTCATCCTGAGGTGGTGGGCAAGATCGATTTAGTGGCCAATATTGATCGTGAGCCTAGTGGGAAATACCGTTTGGTGAAAAGAGCTTTTTAATAGAGCTGACTTAATCCAGGCTCCTCAAGAACGAGGCCAAGATACAAATCCGCGAGCTCTTTGCCAATCTGGGAAAAGTCGTATTTATTAGCAACCAGATCCCTTCCCGCATCACCCAGGCTTTGCGCATAGGCAGGGTCATCCAGCAGTCTGCATACAGCCTTGGCGATGTCCCGGGCATTGCTGGCGGCAAGCAGATGAGTGCCGCTTCGAACTTCAATTCCCTCACAGGCAATGCTATGAGCCACCAGAGGCAAGCGGTGGGCCAGGGCATCCAGAATCTTCAGCTTGGTCCCTCCTCCATCACGAATGGGGCAAAGATACATAGCAGCATCTCGGTAGTAGGGCTCAATGTCGTCTACAAACCCATGGAAACGTATGCTGGGGTCCTGGGAGCCATACTCCAGCAGTTCGGCTGGAGGGTTCTTGCCAATGATGTCGATGCTGAGTTCCGGCTTTTTCTCTTTGAGCAAAGGCCAGATCTCCAACAGCATCCAGCGCACGGCATCGTGGTTGGGATACCAGTCCAGCCCCCCAATGAACAACAGCCTGGGTTCGGGGCTGGCATTTCTTTCAGGCCGGGTGGACGCGATATCAATGCCGTTTGGGATGACGGTTACTGCGAGCTCGGAATCGATTTCCAGCAGGCGGAGCCGATCCTCCTCGGAGCAGACAATATGATGATTATAGCGCTGAAGGTGGCGTCGCTCGTATCGTTCCAGCCGTGTCCCTTCCTGCCAGTAATACAGCTTTTTCAGTAAATTCCGCTCCTGGCTCGCTCGACGCAGCAGCATATGGGCCTCGGCGTTATGATGATCCATCAGAGTGGGCAGGCCGCTAGTCAGGCTGCGGTAGGGGGCCAGGCTCTCTGTGTCAAAGTGGACCAGGTCATACTTCCCGTCCTTGATCCACTGCTCAAGACGACGAAAGGCTGAGGGCGACTGGAGCCAATTGATCGTGTAAGGAGTTTTAGAAAAGAGGCTGCGCAATGCCATCCTGAGCTGTCCGTGGCGGCGCGTGCTCATGGGGATGGGCTCAATGTGCAGTCGTCCTACCAATGGTGAGAGAGCCTCTTTGGCGGCGGCCAGGCCTGCTTCTTCCGTGGGGTAGTAGTTGGCCAGCAGGCGATGTTGGTTGAAAGTGAAGAGATCCACGTCGTGGTGCCGGGCGGTTTGCCGGAGTAAATGGTAAGCCCGCATAATGGCTCCGCCCTTGGGTGGGTAGGGAATCAGGTGGGAGAGCCAGAGGATGCGCAGTCGGCGCTGTGGAGTATCAGCAGTCATGGAGTCTCGCATGGCAGGAGAATGCGTGATTTTGCACATTCTAGCCCATCAAGGGACGATCGGCCTGCCCTGGGAAGTCTCTGGCTATCCGAGGCCCGCTGTCTGTTGTGAGGTTTCGGGCTGGAAGCCTTCCTTGTGATTATGACTTTTCGGATTATTGCCTGGCCGGCCCGAGCTTTTCGCTGTGGAGGCTGTTATGGCTACTTCGCAACCCCGGTGTGTGCCTGCAGAGAGCGGGGCGGAGCGGGCACTTCCGTAAGCTGAAGAGGGCTCTTTTCCAGCAGGCTGCTCTTCGAAACCGTAAAATCGTCCATCAGCCACTCGGTCTGCTTGTTGTAGGCATCGTTTGCCCAGCCCAGCACATAGCCTCGGGCCCAGCCCTGAGGGCCGCTGGGTGGGGGGTTCAGGGGAGCATTCTGGACATCGTGCATCTGCCGGTACTCCTGCTCGTCCTCCCAGCGCTGCCATGCCTGAATGAGGCCATTTTCGGCACCGGGGTCTGATGCTCTGGCGCGCAGCACCAGCTGCATCCAGCGGCCATGGTCTTCAGGATAGCGGATGAAGCGATAGTGCTGCTGATGACCACTTTTAGATCGTTCACCATCTATGTTCGCTTGATGGCTGATCGCCAGCTTGCTGGCCTTATCGCCATCGGGCCAGAATTCCCAGGCGATGGTTGTGCCTTGTCCGTTCGAAGAATACCCATCCATCCATAGTGCAAAGAGTTTTCGATTGCGACCCTTGTGCTCATAATTATGCGGCACCTTGAGCCAGAAGCTGAACCAGATTTCCTTATAGTCCTGGCCCAGCCTGAAGCGCTGTTCAGCCATGGGCTCACCGGCTGCATAGTTGAAACGCAGGGCGTGACTGCCCGTCTTGGGCTGCCAGTCCCGGCCTTCCGGCCGAGCAACATCGCGCGGGCCATTGTTCCATACGACCCGGTCTGGAGTGACGATGGAGGTTCGGTTGTTCTTTTCCCACTGAAAGCCATCTTTGTTGGTAGTAGACATGTCGCCGGACTCGAAGGAGTCTATGAGCAACGGAGGTTGGGCCCAGCTGATGGCAGGCAGAAAGAATGCGAGAAGTATAGCTGGCTGGAACTTGTTGAGGCGTAAAGTCATTTTATTATCCTCTCCACTTTCGCTGAATGTATGGTCAGCCGGTTGTCCGCATAGAGTATAGGTGAAGGGCGTCTCTTTGTTGGCGGGGATGGTCACTTTTTACAGCACCTCCGTTTTCGCCTCTGCCCTCACCTCGGCCATGGCGGCTTCAATCAGGGCGCGATGAGGGGCGCTGAGATCGGTCAGTACTACGGCATTCATGTCCAGATAGTCGTATTCCGCCGCAATCTGAGCGAGCGGACGCCTGGGCTCCAGGTCAAGAAATTGGCACAGGCTTGCCAGTGTATCTTCTAGGTTCTGAAAAGCCTTTTCATATTGTAGGCAGAGCATGAGTTGAGGTGCTTGCCTGTGCACAGTTTCGACCTGCAGCCGGGTCCAGGCCCAGTATCTGGCGGTGCGTTGCAGAACATCTTCAAATTCCAGGCTGCATTGATATTGTCGATACTTTTTGGGTGAGCGAAGCAACGTCATCCAGTTCATTCGCGCAGCAATGTAGGCACTCACTAGGCCATTGCGCTCCATATACAGATAGCGAGCCTCCGGAAAGTGAGCATGAATCCGGGGCAGCAGAGCGGCGAGCATGCCGCTGTCATTGATCAGGGAGGGAGCTCTGCAAAGAACCTGGTAGGCTCCGAGCTGGGCTCGAGCTTGGGAGAAGTCCTGGTCGTTCCGCTTTTCAAGAGCTTTTTCAATGAATGTTTCAGGGCCATGCCAGATGGGCGGGACCCCTTCAGCAACCGTGAGCCACGGGAAAAGACCTGGAAACCAGAGCTCGCCATTGCCCTCATCGGGATAGAGCCTGGCTCCAAGATCTCGGCGGGCGATGGACATCAATGTGCTTTTCCCGCTGTTGTTGAACCCCACGGCAAAGCAGGGATTCTTCAGCCAGCGAGAACTGACGCCCGGCATGGAGCGAGCCAGTCGACGAGCCAAGCCCATATGGACTCGTTCACGATCCCACATCGCAGCCTCCAGGCGCATGAAAGTGATTTGGACTCACTGCTCGCTCCAGCGTCTGAAAGGGAGCCGCTTCCTCAGCATGGCGGTGACCTCCATGGCTGCAGGGAGCTGCAGCAGCAGGGCGAGCATGGCATAGATGCTCGTTCCGGCCGCCACCAGAGTTAGCAGGGCCGCCAGCGGGCTGTCGAAGTCCCATAGTCGATCCAGTGCCAGCACTGCCCCCGCCATCAACACCGCGGCGAGCAGCGTGCTTCCAAGAGACCGTACCAGGGTCCAGGGAGACAGGGCGATGAGCCGACCTGCGGCAGTGAGCGTAATGGTGCTGTTCAGCCAGGTGGCCACGGTGGCGCCGGTGGCAATGCCGGTCAGGCCGTGGGGCACTCCCAGCAGAATGCAGACGATGGTGATGGGCCGAGTGAGCAGGTTGACGCGCAGCTGCAGTCGGGAGGCCCCCTGGGAGAGATAAATCGAGCCGGTAATGGTCACGATGGACGTGGCAATGCCGGCGAAGCAGAGAATCCGGAGGATGGGCACCAGCTCCCGCCAGGGCTCCCCGAGCAGGCCCAGGACCAGGTGATCGGCCACGGCGTAGATGCCCGTCATCATCGGGAAGGTCAGCAGGGCAATGGAGCGGGTGGCTCGCAGGTAGATGCTGCGTACCCGGGGCCGGTCTCCCTGGATCTCGCTCAGCGCAGGAAACATGACGCTGCCGATCACCTGAGAAATGTTCTGCAAGGGAATTAGCATGATGGATTGAGCCTTGCTCAGCAGACCGACCGCTGCCCCCCCCAGCATGCGCCCTGTAATCAGCTTGTCCACATTGGTGGTGAAGTACTGCAGGGTGCGGGTAGCAAAAACGTAGAGGCTGAAGCCAAACAACTCCTGGAGAGCCTCGATACTGAAGTGCAGGCGGGGTGACCAGCCCGAGCCCGCCCAGATGATGGCCGTGGACACCAGGCGCTGAGTCAGGCTCTGGGCGACCAGAGCCCAGTAGCCGAAGCCCTGCCAGGCCAGGGTGATGGCCAGCAGACCGGCCACCAGCAGGCCGGCCAGATCCGCCAGGGACAGCATCTTGAAGCGCAGGGCTCGGGACAGACGCTGGCGCTGCACCATGGACAGCCCGCCAAGAATGAACTGCAGAGAGAGGATCTGGACAATGGCCACCAGCTCCTGCCGCTGAAAGAAGGCCGCAATGCCGCCGGAGGCGCTGAACAGTGCCAGGGTCAGCGCGCCTCCCAGTGCCATGTTGGTCCAGAACACGCTGTTGAAATGAAGATCGGTGGCATCGCGTTTCTGGACCAGTGCAGAGCCCAGCCCCACGTCGGCCAGCAGGGCGGTAAAGCCGGCGAAGATGGCCACCATGGCCAGCAGGCCGAAATCATCGGGGGTGAGCAGCCGGGCGAGCAGAATGCCAAACACCATGGAGAGGGCCTGCGTGGTCAGGCGGGCACCGGCACTCCAGCTCAGGGCACGAAGGACGCGGGATCGATAAGTGTCCACAACCTGGCCTCAGCCGAGATCTGGCAGATGGGCGACCGCGGACCGGGCTTCCTGAGCCAGCCCGGGTCTGAGCTGTGCGATCCTCTGACGCAGGGATGGCAGCCTCGCCAGGGTGTTGGAAAGCAGCTGAACGGCCTCTTCGGTCTGCAGCTGGTCGACCCGCAGCAGCACATCTGCCAGCCCCAATTGCCCGAACAGCTCTTCCTGCTTGAATTCGTAGGCGATGGGCAGGATGGGCACACCAGCCACCATGCTCAGGATGGCGGCGTGCATCCGAGTGGCAATGACCAGGTCGAAGTCGGCGTAGGCGCGGACGATCTCTGTCGGCCCGCGGAACTGGCCATCGATCTGGACGTGGGGGCGCACTGCTTCGCTCAATTGCTCTACGATGAGGCCGGCATCCCGGGAGTCGTCGGTCCAGTATTCGGGAATGCCCTGACAGGTAGAGAGAAAAACCACCAGGGCGCCATGGTTTCGTACGGCCTCCTCTGCCAGGGCTGCGATGGCTGCCTCGTAGCGCTGTTGCAGGGTTGAGTCTTCGCCACCAAAGAAGCTCATGCTGCGCACCGAGATGGCAATGCGGAGTGGGGAGTTTGCTCGTGGGGCTGGACTGGCTTCAGGGGGAGGCAGGGCAAAGGCTGCATCCCGGCACAGGTGGATGTGCTGGTCAGTTACGCCGAGTTCCGTAATGTGGTGTCGCGAAGGCTCATCCCGAACGAGGATGGCCCGAGCCTGGCGGAAAATCTTGCCGAAGGCTTGGCGGTTCCGGGGTGCTCTGAAGGGGCCCAGGGTCTGGGTGAAAAACACCAGCGGACGCCCCGTCGCCAGGGCAAACTCGTAGCCATGGATGGCCGAGGCCAGGGAGTAGTTTTCTCGCAGATAGGTGCCCCCAGTGCTGATGATGAGGTCAGCCTCTGCATAGCTGTTGAAGCTGTCCCAATCCTCCCGGGAGACCAGCAGGCGAGCCAGCCATGGCAGTCCTCGACGATGCAGGCGGAGAGCCAGTCGCAGCAGCCGGCTGCGCAGCCGCTCGTAACGGTGTCGGTAGCCCATTCGGGACAGCCACCGGCCCAGCGGACCAGGCTGCAGGGATGGGAACAGGGCGGGCTTGAACTCCGCCCAGGGATAGCAGCGCTGAGCGGCTTCGGCTTCGCGGTCCAGTGCCGTAATCCGGCAGTGCTCGCCGTAGCGTTCGCGCAGCATTTGTTGCATGCCCCAGAGAATGGCGGCATCCCCGGTATTGAGCGAGGCAATGTTGGTGATCAGGATGCGGGGTTTACTCATAGCCAAACTCGGCGAGCAGAGGCTGCACGATGTGGAGAATGCGCTGTAGCGCATCGTGGCCAAAATATGCTTCAAAGTCGGTGACGGCCTTGCCCTTGGGCTGAAAGGAAACATTCACCCGATGGGAGATGTCATGCCGAGCAGGCAGGCCCAGGCGCTGAGCAGCCTGGCGAATCTGTCCTTCCTTGTCGGCATTGAAGTCTTCATAGCGCAGAATCAGGCGTTCCCGCTGATCGAGGGCAAGGCAAGGCTCGTAACTGCGACGCCAGCGCCAGGCCAGGTGCTCCAGATGATCCCTGCCCGGCATGGCCGGACAGCTGCCCCGGAGCACCAGGCCCCAGGTCCCCTGGACCCTGGCCAGAGCGTTTCCAGCCTGGTCGGGATGGCCGGGGATGCCGAGGCGATCCAGGATGCTGCGAAGGTTGTCCCGGGGGTCGCGAACCGTGACCAGCACCCGGGCCTGGGGGAACATGTCCTGGAGTTGAGGAAGCAGCAGGGGGAAGTTGGGATCCTTGACGATCGGCCCCGCAAAGACCTGGCGATGGCTGCGCCAGAGCTGCTCCAGATTGAGGCTTCCTTCAAACAAAGGTTGTCGGAATGGAACCCCGGCCTGGTCCAGCTGATGAAGGGGGTCGCTGCAGACGGTTTTCCCGGTCAGTTCACCGAGCAGTCGGGCGATGGCCGTGGTGCCCGACTTGGGCATGCCGGCCACCAGGATCAAGTTCCTTGGGCGGGGCAGGGGCAGCAGGGCGTTGATCTGCTGACGGACTCGGGCCCCTCCGCGACGAATCGGTGCCAGGCTCATGGTGCAGGGCTGCTCTGCCGATCCAGCAGGCTTTGCAGCAACCCAGCCGTACGCCGGGCATTTTCTGGCCAGTTGAGCTCCTGCTGAATGCGCTGCCAGCCGGCCATGCCAAGCTGGCTGGCTCGCTCTGGCCGGGCCTGCAGTTGCATCAGCTTGTTCAGGATGTCCTCGGGATGGTTGTCACAGAGCAGGGCGTCCTCTCCATCTCGCAACAGTTCTTTCATCTGTCCGAGGCGAGAGGTCACCACGGCGGTGCCGCAGGCCATGTACTCGAACAGTTTCATGGGAGAGCCATGAAAGCCATAAGGAAGCCAGAAGTGCTCCGGAGGAAGGGCTACACAGGCATCCGCACAGCAGATGGCATCCAGGATGCCTTCCCGGTCCAGCCCCTCGATGACCGTGACGTTGTCGCCCTGGGGCACGTATTCCGACTGCTGGTTGGTGGCGATGACAAAGTGCATGTCCGGGGCCCGGTGTCGAGCCAGGCGAATGGTGTCGGCGAGATAGTTCAGCCCCTGCCAGGGATAGAGGGCACTGCCGCTGTACAGTACGGTGAAGCGAGGGTCCCGCCGCCGACTGCGGCGCCGCTGGATTTCTTCCTGGCTCAGCAGGGGGCCGCCATTGGGCAGCATCAGGGTTTCGCCGATACCCAGCCAGCGCGCATATCCCTCCAGCGCCGAAGAAACACAGATGGCGGCAGCCACCTGGCTGGCAAGTTGTTTGCGAAGCTGTTCTTCGCGGTGGATGCGACCCTTCTGTCGGGCGGCGTGGAACCAGCGGCGCAGCCAGCGAACCGGTGATTCCCGGCGGTTGCTGGTGCGTCCCCCCAGCCAGGAGAAGGCCAGGGCTTCGCTGGCAGGGGCATTGATTTCCCAGACAACGGGGCGCTCACCGGCCAGCGCCATGCATTGCTGTATGCGGGGAAGATTGCCCAGAAAGCGAGCGTCGATGCGCAGGCACAGGACTTCGCAGGCTTCGACGAAGGCTTCCAGCCCGCCGGCTTGCTGGCTGTCGTAGTGGTGAGCCCGGGGCATGGTGGGGTCATCCAGCACTGCGACCTCGTGGCCAAGATCGATGAGCCGCTGGGTAATTTCGTAGGCGTGACGGTGGTTGCCTCCCCGGGGGGGGTAGGCCTGCAGCTCATAGACATAGCCGATGCGCATGGGGGGTCGGACTCCTCTATACTGTTTTGTCGTCTGACGAGGGCCCCGCACAGGGTGCCTGACTGCAGCGCATGGGCATATCGGCTGCCAGCGGGAAACTATAGCATAGTCGCTGGGGCCGGGGTCGCAGGAACCACTTTGCAGATGAAGTCTCGAATGAGTTTGGCCAACGGCATTTTACTGGTCTCCAACTACCCATCAGACACGGGTTATGCCTGGTGGCTGATGGAGCATTTCTGGAGCCGGCTGGCAGCGCTCTACGCGGAGCAGGGCGGAGTGGGGGTCGTGGCCTACCCTGCGATCACCCGCCGTCCGGCCCTGGCGGATCAGCCAGGAGTGACGATCATCGAGCAGGAGGTGCTCCGCCCGGGCAGTGGCTCCCTGGCCTCCCTCCGGCGGGTGATCCGGCACCATCGCGTGAAAGCGGTCTATCTGACGGATCGGGGCTGGTTTCATCCAGGCTATCTGCTGCTGCGGTGGTGGGGGGTGCGGACCATTGTGGTCCATGATCACACTCCCGGAGATCGTCCTCCCATTGGCGGCATCAAGGGCTGGGTCAAGGCCCTTCGAAATCGCCTGCCGTGGTTTTGTGCAGACTATCAGTTCGTGGTTTCGCCGCTGATGCGGCAGCGCAGTCTGGAAAATGCCCGGATTCCTGCCGGTCGAGTGCTGGTGGTGCAAAATGGCGTCTCTCCACCCGCGCCCGAGGTGACCCGGGAAACCATGCGTCGCACCCTGGGTATTGATGAAGACAGCCTGGTGGTCATCAGCACGGGTCGGGTTCATCCCTACAAGCGGCACGACATGATCGTCGACATCGCCGACCGGCTGCGCCAGCGGGAGCCCGGGTTGAAAGTGGTCTGGGTCATCGTTGGCGATGGTCCGGCTCTGGCCGAGTTAAGAGAAAAGGTGGAGCAGCTGCGGCTGGACAGCGTAGTTCGGCTGCTGGGCTTCCGCCAGGACACTTCCAGTCTGCTCGGAATGGCAGACGTGGCCCTGCACCCGGCTCTGGGTGAGGGGTTTTCCCTGTCCATCGTCGAGTACATGGCTGCTGGCTTGCCCGTATTGGTCCCCGATATCCCCTCGGTCAGCCAGGCCATCGAACATGGCAAGACCGGCCTGATCCATGGCCGGGACGATGTCGACGAGGCAGTGGGTCAGCTGTTGAGCCTGGCGAATGACCCCGAGCAGCGACGGCGGATGGGGGAGCAGGCGCAGCAAGTGGCTCGCTCCCGCTACAGTCTGGCTGAGTGTACGGCGGCCTTCGAGAGGACAGCCAGGAGGGCCTTTGGCCTGCGCTGATCCGGGCGGGGTGATTGGCTCAGGGTGCAAAGGGCTCGATGTATGCCCTGCCCTCCAGAACAGTTTGCAGAATCCTGTTCAGCCGGTTCATGCTGTGTTCGCTGGTGTGGTGCTGCAAAGCATGCTGGCGGGCCTGTTGGCCGATGGTGGCCGCAAGATCGGGCTGCTGAGCGATGCGGACCATGGCCTCGGCCATGGCATCGACGTCGTACTCCGCTCCCAGCCATCCCGTCACCCCGTGCTCGACAACATCCTCGATGCCCCCGTGACGGGTGGCCACCACCGCCAGCCCCATGGCCATGGCCTCCAGCACTGCCACGGGAGTGCCTTCTCGATCTCCATCGGGGGCAACGACGGAGTGCTGAACAAAGCAGCGCGCCCGCTGGAGCGCAGCGGCAACTGCCTCATGGTCCTGGGCTCCGTGGAGCTGGACCCGGTCAGTCAGCCCCAGGGCGCGAACCAGCTGCTGGCTGGCCGCCAGTAAGGCCCCGTCACCGATGATCTGCAGGCGCGCCTCGGGCACGGCCTGGACCACTCGGGAGAAGGCCAGCAGGGTCAGCAGAGGAGCCTTCTTTTCCACCAGCCGCCCCACCATGATGAATTCCGGGGGAGCCTGGCCCGGCTGGGCTTGCAGGGCCGTATCGAGGTCGGCACCACAGGCGTTGTGGTAGAGCCGTTCGGGATTGGCCCCCAGCTCCAGCAGCCGGGAGCACATGTGGCGAGAGACGCCGATGACGGCGGCGGCCTGGTCAAACAGCTGCCGATAACCTGCCGCGTGCTCTTCCACCACGCTGTGGCGATAGGCATCGAAGCCATGAAAGTGGGCGATCAGGGGCAGGTCCAGGCGACGGCAGGCCGCCAGACAGGCTACGGCGGTGGGGCCGTACTCTGCTAGGACGGCCTGCACGCGGTGTCGGCGGAAGAACCGGTACAAAGCCTGTTCATCCTGTTCATGGACCGTAGCCAGCCCTGCTTTTCTACCTGCCCAGCGCGCCGCCTTAAAGGGCAGGGCCTGACTGGAGGCATGGCGGTCCAGCTCTTTCGAATAGCGCTGGGTGAGGGGGCCTATCAGGGAGAGCACCCGAGCGGAGAGGCCGCTGATATGAGTATGCAAGAAGGTCTCAGACGGATTCAGATGTGGCTTGCTTTTATTGATGACCACGGCAACGGTGGCGCTGGACTGGTCCGGATGGTTCATGGAGCTCCGCATTCCTTTTGGGTCGGGTTCTCTGGCCCTGGCCAGACGTCAGGCGGTGAGGGGCCTGCAGTTCACCATGTCCAATCATAGCAGTCCCTCCTGTCTTGTCAGGCAGCGAGGCTGGGGTGAGCGTAAGGGAGTGGCTGGCCAGG
>Ga0209487_1002377_pt1 | contig 15321 bp, 17 predicted proteins | sample Poulit2012_FD_187524 | JGI IMG/M metagenome (GOLD analysis project Ga0209487, IMG submission 187524) | Agricultural soil microbial communities from Georgia to study Nitrogen management - Poultry litter 2012 (SPAdes) (version 2) | ecosystem: Environmental > Terrestrial > Soil > Agricultural land... | reverse complement strand
CGTTATGTGCCATTAAGTAGCCGGGTACTCTAACGGCATCCAATGGGTGATTTCATTCCAATCTGCAAACCTTTCATCTTCATCTGACCAAACGGTTGAATAAATTAGCTTGCTTTCAACATCTCGGTAAACTAAAACAAGTTGTCCGATTTTAGGTTTTTGTTTGTTGTATTCAATCCAATTCATAGTTATAAATTTAACGTCACATAAACCAATACTAAATGATACATCATCTATTGATATTTCTATTGTGCCTAAATACCCAATCATATCGTGGGTATAAGCCGATAAAACTTCAAACTCTCCATTGATAATTCTTTTTCTGAATTCCTGTTTTACGTTCTCTAATTTTTCTTTAAGTGTCATAATTTATTTTTTTTGTGAATTAATGAAAAAGGATATGATTGCATAGCATAATACAATGTAAATTAAAATTGATATTGTTAGTGCCATAATTTAAATATTTATCTGTTCGTGTTTCTTTCTAAGACAAATATACAACACTACTTTAGATAATCAAGTCTATTTAACAATAACTTAACATTAAACAAATAAACCCCTCTAAATAAATAGAAGGGTTTAAGAAACACTTAAATTAAAATAAATTATGAGAACTTACAATAAGCGAAGATAAGTATTTTTTTTGAATAAACAAAGTTAAGTTCTTTCATCCCATCTTGCTTTGCCTTTTCTTATGTCGTAATGAACGAAAGTGTTATAAATACCAATTCCACCTTGCAACATTTCTCCCTTTGAAATAAGGTGTTCAATCGCTTCTTTTACTTTTTCTGGAGATATGCCATTTACACGAATATCAGAGGCTTTTCCCGTAACGTGTTGGCTATTCTTTGCACCTCCTACGTTTTTGTTATGATTTGGAGAACGATATCCTGAATTTATGATTATTGGCTTACCTAAATAATTTCTTAATCGCTGTAGGTTACAAGCTAATTTTACAACGTTTATTTTTACTTCTAATGGCATTTTTGCACCATCTTTACTATCAAATTCTTCTAAATTGAAATTTTTTGTTATCGCTTCCATAAACTTCTAAATAAATATATTATAATTAATAAAATAAGGATGCTTATTACCCACTTTCCGATACGATCAAAAAAAGAATTCTGTTTTTTTTCTGATTTGGTATGGAGTTCTCGCAGTTCTTTTCTAAGCGATTTGTTTTGTTGCTTATAAGTGGATAACTCTTGCTTAGTTTCTTCTAATTCTCGCTTAATTTTGCTGTTAGAATTGAAAATTAGCAAGTCGTTCGGATTGAATTTAACTTCGGTTTCTGTTCCTGATTTGTCTTTTACTTTTATAATTCTTTCAATCGTGTCGCATTCGTTTTTTTGCGGTATGATTTGAAAGTTGGTATTGACTTCAAAATCTTCTACAACTTTTGTCTTTTCGTTTGTTTCGGTATTTTCTTCCGTTTCGATATTCTCGATTTCTTCGATTTCCTCAAATAGTGATTCTTCTTGTTTTACTTTTGCGGGTTTACAGGAAATAATTACGAGAAGTAATATGAGTAGTTTTGTTTTCATTTTTTTTTGTCTTTTTTCTCAAATCCAGCTTTCCCGAGGATTGATTCTATTATTGAAACAAATGTGTTTAATACAAATTTTCTACCTTGTTTTGTGTTGAAAAGAAAATCGCTTATATCCTTAGATAATATTATAACAGCGGAGAATGGCAAGTAAAAATTAGAAAGCTTCCAATTTCTGTCAATAGCCATTTCGTACATGCCGATGGTTAAGATAATCGATATCGCAAAACCCCGCACCCAATCCTGAAAATTAGAATCTCTAATTAACGAATTTCGATATATCGTTCCAAGTAATGCCAAGGCAACTATTATCCAATCTTGGGGCGTCCAAGGAATAGCAAATAGTCCTCTAAGTGGTATATCATCGGTCATTATCTTTTTTTTTGCTCCTACATTTTTTTTCTAATAATATGTTTGTGCTTTTCTTGATAGCACTTCCAATGGAATATTAATCCTTTTCTAACAAGGCTCAACCCTGTAATCATTATAAAAAAAGGAATTAAATACCTTATGAAATTATTTAAATCTTCCTCAAAATCAATACCCCAATATACCGCCAACAGATATCCGGAATACACAAGGATTAAACCTATGACTATCCTGATGATATTTTTTATAATCTTTGATTTTTCCATTTTTTTAGAATTTATCAATTAATCTATAAAATATTTTCAATCGTACTGGCATTGAACCTGCCGTAGGAAAAGTGCTTGCTTCTAATTCTATTACTAAATCTTCGTTTTCTTCTAACTCCATAGGATTAGATGTTCCTCCAATTTCTTTTAATTTTAATATTTTTCCCTCGTCACCGTTAAATAGTTCTGAATATATCTGCGCGCCTCCTATTTTTACAAATGATATTACATTGTTATAGATATCCCCCTCTGAATCATCAATAAACACAATTGCATGGTCGAATGCTATAATTTTATTTTCTACGCCATCTATAAGGGTAATTGGGTTTGAATAATCTGTGAAATCATCTCCTTGAAGGGTAATTTCTTTAATTTTTAAATCTGATTGACTATCCAATTTTTCAAAATCAGATATCTTTAAATTTATATCGCTTATTTTAGTCTCTTCCTGTGCTGTAAATGTGAAATAAGGATTTTTATTAGTCATTCTTCTACTAATGACTATCTCTGTATAATCTTCATATTCATGAACTCCGTGTCCGTGGGTATATAATCTTGCTTCAAATTTTCCTTTAAACCTGATTCTAATCTGCATTCCTGCATATTTCAATACGGATGGATATGTATATCTAATTCTATCTCCTGCTTGTAGTGTCAATATGCCATCTTCTACTTCTCCATTATGGTCGAATAACTCAAAGTTTCCATCATCGTAAATATCAATTATATTAGATGTGCTTCTATCTAAGTTAATACCGTGATTAACTAAAAGTAATGTTGCTCCTCTTTGTATATGTTCAGGCTCTAATGATTTACCAGGTATAGAAGATTGAACTTCATAACCTAATTTTTTTATTTTAGTTATATTTTCTCTTGTTAATACCTCATCTCTCATAGAAGAAAACCCTGCCCATCCACCAATCTCATTAAGAAAAGGTATTACATCTTCATCAATATCAATTGAAGTATCTGAATTGTTGTATAACACCAAGCAATCTGATATACTACGTGCATACCTACACAAGTCTTTATCCTTAGAAAATGCTACAAAATTATCTCCCATTATTTCAACTACCTCATCATATATAGTTTTATCGTCACCGCCTTTTGTATCTATCCAAGGGATTATATTATTTGCTATACAAGATTCTAAAAATTCTCTTAAGCTTGGTATTGGTTTTCTATATTTTTTATTGTCAGATTCTAAAACATAATTTTCTTGAAAGTGTTCTAACGTCTCATCTTCTACATTAACATTACCATCTATACTTGAGTAATCATCAGCGTTTCTCGCTGTTCTGTTTATAGTTTTGTCGTGCATTATGATGTGTTTACCATCCGATGTAGTGGCAACGTCAACTTCAATAGCATTGAATTGCATTCTTTTAGCTCTGATGATTGAATCTATTGAATTTTCAGGTACATCAGAATCTGCGAAAATACCTCTATGTGCAATGTGGGTGTAATTTCCAGTATAAAAATAATTATCTTTAGAAATACTATTATTAGAATCTTCTGAAATTCCTTTTTGATTAATTTCTTTAACTTCTAATCCTATATCAGAAATATCTATATCATCTAATGCTGCAATATTATAATTGTACAAATAAACAACCATTATACTGCAATCATCGGGTACCTTTAAGCTATCTATCACCAATAAATCATCAGCAAATACTACTTTTTTTACTTCTACATTGTTCTTAATTTCATTGATAAATCCTACCCTAAATCTATTGTTGTACTTTCTGTTTTCTCTTGAAACTTGATATACTTTTCCCGGTGAAACATTCACAAAAGCACTTCTCCATATATTCGTATCTGATGAATGTATTTGTTCAAGTAAATATTCGTCATTCTCTGTTTTTATGAGCCAATTTTTATCATCTATAAAGTCATTTTCTTCAAAAATACTATCTGATGCTAAGATGTATTTTGAAGATAATTCATCACTGCTTTTCTTTTGATAAATTTGAATACCTGCTTTTTCTAAATCATATTCATTGTCATCTAAATCCCTAACAAGATATACAATCATATAATTACACCCATTTGGTACTACAAGGTCATCGATTAAAAGAGCATTATCATCACTCACAAAATTAAATACTTCTTCTCTTTGATATTTTGTTTCAAAAAATCCCACTCTAAATCTGTTTTGATTGTCTGTATTTTTTCTTGAAATCGAGTAAATATCTCCTTCTTCAACTTCTAATATAAAAGAATGATAAGTGTCTTTGTCATTGATTCTTATTTGAACATCTGGTCCCGTAGGAGCGGTGTCATTTATGTACCAAGCTTTATCCTCCATTTTATCAATAGAAAACAGATTTATTTTACTTTTAAAAACCTCCAATTGCTCAAGGTTTACCGCTTCATCTTGCTCCGTTGCTTTTGGGATTTTGATGTTTTTTTCAAACTCCCATTTCTTCTCAATTGTTTCTTCTTTGTCTTTCTGGGTGTAGTTTGAGAGGTCAATCAAATCTTCATAATCGCTTCCATCCCAGAAGTATATTTTTCCTTCTGTAATATATATTTTTCCTGATTCTCCCGTTGACGGTAAATCATCAAATGAATCTACAAAAACAACGTTAGAAGCTATATCTGCATATTGTGCAAATTCTTCTGGGGTTTTGTTCTGAAATACCTGAGTAGCAAATAACCGATTGCTTGTTACATTTCCCTTATCGCTTACCTGTTGTAGATTTGGCGCTTCAAGAACTGAAATAGCCTGACTAATTGTATTTATTGCAGTTATTATGTCTGGATAATTATCTAAATCATCCTCATCTCCGATTATATCTCTGCAATAGTTGAGCATCGCAAGCAACACCCCATTAAGAATATTACCCTTAATCTCTTGGTTTCCGTTTGCATAAATATTGTCATTTATGGCGTTTTTGGTATCTTCGTAACTCATATTTCTATAAAAAAATCATTATTAAAATCATCATTAAAATCTCCTAAATCAGGACTTTCTAAATCCTCAAAAAGATTATCAAAATCTTCCTCTGCCGAATTTCCCATACTTTCGTAAATATATGGTTGGTTTGGCTCATCTTCTCTGCTAATTAGATTAATATTAGCCTTTTCGTCATAAGTATAGCTGTCTGTTTTTAATCCATAATGAAAACTGAAAATCTTAACTACTCCATTGGAATATAGAACGGCACAAAAATAGTTGGATAAATTAAGCTCATCTTGAATATTTGAGTTTTCTAAATCTACTCCGTTCAAAAATAAAGAAATATTGCTTTTAAAATAAGGTATGTTATTTCTATCTGTTTTATTGTAGTTAGCAGAAATTACCGTTCCCTCATCAAAATATTCATATAAGAAACCTCGTTTTCCCTCAATCAAATTAAATCTAATTGAATTTCCATTTATAACAAATTTATTAATATCATTTTTATTTATCAAAACAATTCTCTGCCTTAGTTTTACATTTTCGTAAGAACAAGATAAAGAATAGTCTTTTTTTATTTCTCCGCAAACACTCATTTATAGATATTTTTTATTTTAAAACCGAATCCTTTTGCTTTTGTTTTACCGCTAAAATATTTCGGATATTCTTTTGAATTAGCTAAAATATAATTATTTATTTCTTTAAACGTATCTTTTGCCATTTGCCTGTAAGCGTTTGCCCTATCTTTCAAAAGTCTTATATCAGTTGGAATTGAGAAGTTATTTGTTTTTGCAACATTACCATTTGGTGTGTCGTTGTATTCATTTAAAATCATATATCTCGCATAAGCAAAATAAGCCAAGACCCTTTTTAATCCGAAATGATAACCGCATTCTACGCAATTTGAATCGAATTCTTTTGGATTGATGATATCAAACCATTTGCCTTCATCATCTTCCCAATGTTCTTTTAAATCGATATAATAACAGTCGATTAATGGTCTTAAGTCAAAATCAAAAGCTTCATTAATAGCCAGTTGCAACTTATGCTTATCGCAATTGTTAGCAACTTGTCCAACCTCTCTAATTTCTTCAATTGTCAAGTATTTCATCTTCTGTAATTATCGGTTTAATCTTAACATCTAAGTTCATTGTTTTTTTCCAAAACGATTCAATTACGCTTCTTTCTTTTTGTGTTTGCTCAGAATAAAAAAGCTTAAGCTCTCTGATAGAAGTGCCACTTTGAGAAAATAAACCTGATGAACCTAATACCAATTCTTTTGGTAGGTTTTTCGCACACCCTAATATATTATCTCTGATTGCCTCCCGAGTGTCTTTATATTGATCTTCGTCAAATTGACTTTCTATCTTCTCAATGTGAATAGCGTCTTTAATATCTGTTGCCGTTTCCAAAGAAATATAAGCCATTCCTTGCGCTCCCTCTGCTCCCATCCATTTTGAAATAGTATCTTCCGCATCTTCGTCAAGTCCGCTTGTAATTGCTAAGATTTTCCCTAAGAAACCAGCTCGCCAAATTCCATTTGTGTAAATACTCATACGGTTTTCAGTATCCGCATCATTATACACAGGATGAAATAAGCTCATTGCATATTCATATTTTGGCGTGAGATTAACGTGCAATACTTGACCTCTATATTTTAACAAAGCGTCTTTTATGTTATCTACTTCTCCAGCATCTTTTTTGATTTGGCTCTTGACTATTTCTTGACTGCTGTTGAATGGATAGAATGATTTCTTTTTATTGTCTTTAATTTTATTGAAAAAAGAATTAAAATCAGAACGATTCTCCCAATCGGCAACATATATTAATCCATCGTTATTTAAGTCATCCGGTTTACTTTTCCTGCAATCTTCATAAGGCAAAACAACAGGGTTTGATGGAATTAAATTCATATTTTCATCCAAAGAATAATCGAAATGAACATAAAATTCATTTTGATAGGCAATAGAATCAGCTATTTCATTGTTTATTTCTGATATTTTCTGACCTAACCTATTCACAATTACATCTTCATCAACGCCCATACCAGATATAAAATCCGATAAAGCTCTAACCGCTAAGCTTGCCGTAGAACTTTCGTTAATTATATCCCTCATCCGATTGGGGTAGAGGTTGTCATTTCCGTTGGTTAGAATATCATCGGACTTGACGTATTCAATAACCCTACGGAAAAGCTGAACAAAATTAGCTCTGGACTTTAGTTTACTCATTTTCTAACGCTTCAATTACTTCTGATTTGTTTTTGTAATCATCTGGATTAAGGTCTTTTTCTAATAGCATTTCGTTTAATTCTTCTCGAGTAAGTTTATGCAAGTCTGATTTTTCTTTTGGTAATTTATCAAACATCTTGATCCTTTCTTCTTTTAACTTTGGATGTATTCCATATTTAATAAATTTCATAGCAAAATCGTCATTGATTAATCTCCCATAGCTTCTTATCGTTCTTTTATTTTCCTTGTAAGAAAGTATTTTTGATTTGAATTTATTCTTCAAAATATATTTTTCGCTTTCCATTTTGATATTTTTTTTAAAGATAATATTTTTTAATCTGATATAGTCTTTTTTTACCGAACATCCTATACATTTAGGTTCTTTGCCGAAAAAAGCGGTATATAATTCAATATACCGCTTTGTTAATTCTTCCGAGCTAAGTATATCTTTTATATTATTTTCAAATAGCTCTTTATGTTTTTCACGATCATTCATTTTCTAAGTTTGATTCATTTTCGAAATCTGAATCAAATACCGCTTCGGCATCACCATCAGCCGGAACAAAGTTGTAAGGCAAATCTCTCTCCGGAAAGTTTTCATTTGATTGCATTTCAATCACTTGAACTCCGCCGTTTTCAACTAAATCTAAGTCATAATCAGCAGTACTCATTCCATTTTTGAACCCAATCATCTTGACTGTTCCGTCATAGAATTTAATCGCAGCAACATAATTTCCTTTATCCAGAGCGTTCAAAGTGCAAGTTTCTTTTTCGCCAACTCCTCCGTAAAGTAACTGGACGCCGTGAATATATTGCACATATCCGTTGTCATCTTTAGATTTCGCAACAGTATATCTCACGGAAATACCATCATCGGGTCCAATAAAAGCAACTGCCTTTTTCCCTTCTTTTAAGCTAAAATCAACTTGCCATTCTCCAGTCTCACAATCTTTATTGATCTCAACAGTTTCCTTGTCGATATCTTCCCGGGCAAAAATCTTCAACTCCTGAACGGGTCTGTAATCTGGCAAATCACAAGATAAATCTAATCCTTCTCTTAATTCTCCACAAACTGACATATTATTTTGTTTTTAAAAGGTTAAAATTATATTGCGATACCGTAAGCATCGGTTGGAATACCTCCGCCAAATAATGAGCTTCCATTCATGTAAATGTATCTATCCTCTCTATTATATCCAATATCAAAATTGTTTAGGGCGTTTTCAGTTTCATATCCCAAAAGATCATTTTGCTTTCTGTTAAGGATTATAACGTTTAATCCGCCGTCATAATCACTAATAGCATTTTGCGCTTGCGTAAAAGGCAATGGATATACAGGTATTCCAAAGATTGCTAAGTTATCAGAATCAAAAAGCCTTGCTCCAGAAACCTTAGTCGGATCGATACAATCACAAGAGAATTCCTTCAAATCCGATTGAGTGTTAAGAAAACCAACAAGCCTATTAACAAGCTCTCTATTCATTTCCCATTTCATCTCACTTGGATTGAACCAAGGTTTTCCAGCCAACTCATTATATAATTCCTTCATATAATTGTAAACGTCTAAGCCATCTTTAATTAATTCTGGGTCTTCTCCTTCGTTTTCGGTGATTTCAACTTTTGCACCTCCCCCAGCTTCATACTGTTTAATTAATCCATCGAACGCATTAATTAAGTCATTTGAGCTATCAGAATCGCCGTAATAAAGCGTTCTAAATTGCGCATTTCTTAATCTTCTTTGGAATTTTTCTACGATGTATTTTATGAAAACCGAATTCATATCTTCCTCGCCCATATTCCTATGTATGTTCCAAAACGCTAAGAAAGAATCCGATAAGGTTTTCATACATATTTTCAGCTTACATCCGATTTCTCCGATTTGCCAAACGTAATCAGAAACTGGATCATCCCAATCACATTCTGAAAGCTCACATCCTCCTACGGTCGGGAAACCTTCAAAATCATCTTCGTTTAAGAAAATAGGTAGTTTATTTCCATTTCTAATTTGCGATAACGCCGTTCTGTTTTCTTCAATATTGACGCCAGCATAATTTTCCATAATAATAGCGTTCGCAAAGTTAAATTTCTCTGCTTCTGTCAAACCTGACAACCCTTCCGCTAATGTTGTTAATTGATCTCCTAATGCCATTTTTTTTAGTTTTTGTTATATTTAGATAAAACCTCTCCGAAGATTGACTGTTCTTCTTCTGGCTCTTCTGTTTCTTTTACTTTTTTTGCTTTTTTTAATTTTTCGTCAAACTCACTGGATATACCTTTAAGTTTATTGAAAAATTTATCTGTTTGAGAATTTTTTTCTTTTAAGATTTCATTCTCTTTTTCGAGTGATTTGATTTTTTTATTGAATTTAGATTCAATAGCTTTTAACTTAGCATCAATCTTATCTTCAATAGACTCTTCATCCTCCTCGTTATCTTCCACCTCAACAGTTTTAATATCTGTTAACTGACCGGCAGAAAAAACAAGCTCTTTCTTTTCGTCTTGAACCTCAACAAGGTGTGTACCCTCTGCTTTTTCGCCATCGATTGTGGCGGTTAACCCGACTTCTAATTCTGTTAAGTCATCAATTTCAGAGAAAACTATTTCCGCTTGGTCGGATGTTTTAATTGACAATTCATTTTTCAAATTATCTTTAACCTCTCCGCCAAACGCTGAAATAATCTTATCGAAAAAAGATGCTTTTACTTCTTTTTCAATTTCTGATTTCTTCATTTTATAATCATTTTTATTTATTTTTAAATTACTCTTAATCGAAGCCACTATTTTATTTTCTGCTTGGCTTAACTTTTCTATTTCTGTTGCAAATCCAATTTCTAAACATCTATCTGCTGTTATCCAAGTATCATTTTCCATAAGGGCAATCGCTTCTTCCTTAGATAGATTTGTGTTTTTAGAATAGAATTCAGCTAAAATATTTCTGCTTTGCTCCAAATCCATATAATCTTTCCTGAAATCGTCTGCTGTTTCTGCATTGCTGTAGCTAAATCTCGGCTCGTGGACAAACGGCTGCATAAATTCATTTACAATTCGCTTATCTCCCGCTAAGAAAATAGCAGTTGCAATAGAAGCAACGAATCCATCAGATCTTGTTGTAATTGTTGCATTGTTTTCCTTAGCGTATCTTTTTATTTTAGCATAAATACTTAATCCAGAATTCATACATCCGCCTACTGAATTAATGTCAATAAGAATATCTTCGCCATCAGCAACTTCAAGATGAGTTTCTAACATTACTGGGCTAAACCCATAATACCCATCGCTTGTAATTTCCCCGCTAATTTTAAAATGATACATAGCTTATATTTTAAAACAAAGATAAGTTAGAATAGTTGCTGTTTGTTGGTTGACTTTACGACCAATAAAAAAACCGACTCTAAAAAGAATCGGTTTACATCTAAAAAGAAATTAAATATTTCTAATTCTCGTCACCTTCAAGAATCTCTACTCTATTAATCAAATCATCCCATTGCGCTTCGGAAGGGAATCCATCCTCTCCATCTTGACCGTCAGTTCCGTCTTGCCCATCTGCTCCTTCTAAAGAATCTAACCAATCTTGTTCGCTACCATTAAATCCATTTTCTAATGCTACTTCATAAGCAGACTTACCGTCTTCGCCATCAACTCCATCCGCTCCATCTTGACCTTTTAAATTGCCTACATTAACCCAATCCCCGTTATCTTTTGAGAACAAATCGCCTGTTGAGCTATTTAAGAAGCTATCCCCATCCTCACCCAATTCTGTGTCTGGATTTGAATCGTCAACTATAAAACTGTTTCCTCCTCCTCCATTTGAACCAGTCATTGTAACCGGTAGAGGAGAGTTAACTCCGACTTGAACAAAATCTCCCTTTTCGTTTTTGTAAAATAAATTCATATTTCTGTTTTTAATTAATTACTACTTTTCATTTTTTTATAAATTTTCCTTATTCGATCCTCTGATATATTAAATTTAAAACTTGCATCTGTGTAAGCTTGCATTTTCAAACCTTTATGGTTTTCTACAAATTCATATATTTTCATATTTCTAATAACAGAAGAATCAACTATCCCAGCTCTAATGAATTCGCTTAGCTTGTTTTTGTTTTTATTTAAAAAGTCGTATTTTTTCATCTCTTCCAGTTTTTACACTTGCTTTTATTTTGCCTTAATTTGTAAGATAAAATGCAAAGGCAATTTGAACATAATTTTTTAGATATTTCCGGAAAACTTTTATCTTCTGGAATTAATGCTCTCGCTACTTTGCTTGGAAGAAAAGCGCATCCGCATTGCTCATATCTTTCTTTTGCAAGTTTATTTATTTCTTCATTTTGATTTTTAAATTTTTTAATTCCTTCGCTTAATCCTTTCATAATATTGATGATTCTTGAATTTGTCTATTTGAGCTTAAATTTGTTATTCCTTCTTCGCTTCCTGTTTTGGTTCCTCGCTCCGCTCCCTCTGCAACTGCTTCTGTTATTTTCTCCATTGAATCGTTATCTCCTGTTAGATCGTTTTGAATATTGGAGTCGCTCGCATTGTCATAATCTTCTGGGATCATTACATTTGGCTGACTTGCTTCTGGTGAAATTGCTGGCGTTGATACTCCTCCACCTCCACCGCCATCTTGTCCCGGTATCTTAGTGGAAACAATTCTTTGAACTTGCGCAATACCCGACGCTAAAACTGCTGCGCCCATTGCAATACCGGCTATACCACCCTCGGCTAATGCTTTTGTGAACCCTTGAAAGGTGTTAATCATTGCCATAGCTGTTGCAACTCCCTTAGCGATAGACGACTGCTCCCCCATTAATTGAGTTACCGCTCCAGCTAATTGATTTGCAATTTGCACTTCTTGCTCTCTTACTTTTGTTCTTTGATTTGCCTTAGCTTGCTCTGCCTGAATCTCTGCCCTGTTAAGGTCTTGATTCATTTTGAAAAGTCTGGCGTTGTATAATTCTTCTGAAATTATACCTTGTTCTTTTTGCCTGTCAAGTTCGGCTTTTTGCGCTTCTTGGCTGTTTTTTAATACTTCAAGCTCAACTTCTTCTCTAAGCGCACCAAGTTCTCTTAGGCGCTCCATTTCTTCTTCGAACTCGATCAGCTCTTTTTCAAGTCGTTCTTCTTTTTCTTGTTCTTCTTTTTCTGCTTCCGCTTCTTTATCTGCTTCTTCTTGTTCTTGCTTGTATTCTTTTAGTTTCTCGTCAAATTCTTTTTGTGATATTAATTCGTTCTCAAATTGCTCCTCAAGGGCTTTTTGTTGTTCTTCAAAAATAGCTTGATTATTTTCTTTGATTAATTCAAGTCTATCATCATTTAGAAGTTTTTCAGAATCTAAAATATCTTTATTTCTGTCCAAATACAATCTAACTTCATCGGATAGACTGTCTGCTATTTCTTCAATTCGATCATCGGCTAAATCCTCTAAGCTTTCGTTTAATTCTCTCTCAAGCTCAATTATTTTTGTATTGTATTGAGTTTGCGTTATTTCTTCATTTTTTAATTTCTTATCTAATAACTCTCTTTCTTTATCCGCTTGAATTTCTAAGAATTCTAACTGCTCTTGATAGCTATTTTCACGCTCATTATTTAAGACTTTGAATAACTCAAGCTCATCACTTAGTTGGTCTAACGCTTGTTTTCTTGCTTCGGATGCTTGTTTTTGAGCTTCATTATTAAGTCTATTCTGTCGCCTTATCATTCTTCTTCGTTCGCCGTCTGCCTTTGTTTCCAAGTCGATTAACTCCGCTGTTAATTGCGCTCGCTTATCTAATATTTCTGTGCCTTTGTTTCCTTCTTTTATTTCTAATTCAATAGCATCAAGCCTCATTGACAATAATTTTTCTTCTCTTGCTAATTGGCTTTCTATTTGATTATTTATTTCATTATTCGCTTTTATCCTATCTTCTAATGAGTTTTGCTGATTATCTCTTTCAACTTTTAATTCTTCTAATTTTCTTTTGTAATTAGCTGTTTCAACCGTTAATTTTCTTGATTCTTTTGTTATTCTTTGGTTTAATTTTTCTAACTCGCGCGAACTTTCAACAGCTTCATTTATTCTATTTCTATAATTAGAAACGCCCTCTGACGCTTCTTCTAATCCAAGCCATTTTAGCACTTTCTGAATTCCTGAAACTAATTTATCAAAACTTGCGCTTACATCATCGATTACTTTTATAATGTTATTAATTATCATTTCTCCAAACATAACTACCGCATCTGTAATAACGTCTAACAGTCCTTTTAATGGTGCTAAAGCGTATTTAAGCTTATTTGTGTTTTCTTCTGATTTAGATAATGCAGTAACGACAGAAGCTATTGCAACGGCTAAAATAGTTAACACTGCACCAGGTGCAGTGGTAATGAACGCAAGTGATGCCCTTGTTAATGATTGAAAAGCTTGAACTCCTCCTCTAATCATATTTGTAGCTATCCCCATTGCGCTTGTGGAATTTCCTAACGCTCCTGATAATCCGCCTAAATCATTGATAGCTCCTTTTACAGCTTCTCTATAATTTCCGATGTTCATTTTTTGTTGTGTGTAGCTATCAACATTTTTTTTTATTTTCTTGTTGTTTTGGTCGAGCTGTGAGTTTATTTTCTCTAATTGCTTTCTGCCCTCTTCTGTTTCAACATTTGTCTTATTTCTTATTTGATTGAGCGCGGTATTTTGGTTTCTTAATTGCTCAATCGTAGTTACTTCCTGATTTAGAACGGCATCAAGTTCACTTTGCGTCAATTGAACTTCTTTAGTTTGATTTGTGATTTGACCTAATACAGCTTGATAGCTTCTATATTCTTTTCCGACCGACTTCACAGAACTCTCAACATCTAATAGCTTTCTATTTAAGTTTTCATATTCCTTGCCTGAATCTTTACCCTCTTTTTGCAAATCTCGCATTTCTTTTCTAAGCTCCTTTTGCTCTTTTCTAAGCTCCTCAAATTTTAAGCGTGCTTTTTCTGCATCTTGAACAAGTCCAGATGTGTCTAAGTTAAATTTCGCTAAATCTATATTTTCAGCCATAATTGTTTATTTTTATTAATTCAGCCTCAACGCTTTTATCTTTTTTTAAAGTGAGTTTATTGATTATAAAATATGCAAGCTCCTGTTCAAAATATACGACCTTAGATAAGTCAATTTGAGAAAAGTTAAATTTATCAATTCTCATTTCCACTTTTATTATTTTAGACTGTTGAAGAATATTATCGGCATCTCTCCAATTTAAAACAGCAGTCTTTAACCTTGTTGGAATTGGATTTGCAATAGGAATATTTGAGTTTATAAATTCACTTTCAATATTTATATCTGTATTTTCTCTATTGTAAAAATCAACAATAAAATATCTTTCATTTAAATCTTTGTATTCTATTTTTTCAGAATCATCACTATTTTCAATATCAAAAGATTTTAAATAATAAACTGGATAAGAATTTCCATTGTCGTTATACGATATTAAATTCTCCTCTCGTGCATAAGTAAATGAATTGTATAATGTTTTTTCAGCTTCGATATTTTTATTTTCTATGAAGAAAATACCATCATCATAATTTTGACCTTCATTGTTATACTTGTGTTTCAATATATTTTCTTGAGCAAAGTTTTGATAAATATATCTCTCTGAAACTCTTCTAACATAATATTTAGATAAATCTACATAATCAGCTTCTATTCTTTCTTTAACAGTTTTAAAAGTTATGGTTTTCTTTTCTACATCGAAGAAAGGAGTTGATGCTGTTCTTATTAGAATTTCTTTGATAAAATCCTTTACTTTAAGTTTCTCAAATAAGACGCTAAAATCCATTATATCAGTGTCTTTCTTAAAAACCTTTATATATCCACCATCGCTAAAAAAAGTAAAATCGGGATATATACTATTTGGGGGGAGAACTGGGGATAATATTTCAAGTTTCACAATATCTCCAGAAACTAAACTTAACTCAATTTCTTCTATTGAGTGGTTATTTATAGGATAAAAATCATTATCATTAATATTTAATCGAGGAGCTAAT
>Ga0209487_1002376_pt1 | contig 15324 bp, 15 predicted proteins | sample Poulit2012_FD_187524 | JGI IMG/M metagenome (GOLD analysis project Ga0209487, IMG submission 187524) | Agricultural soil microbial communities from Georgia to study Nitrogen management - Poultry litter 2012 (SPAdes) (version 2) | ecosystem: Environmental > Terrestrial > Soil > Agricultural land... | reverse complement strand
ACAATGAAAATCCTACCGGTCATATGGATATCGGTGAAGGATTTAAAGATATTGCACCTGATTTAACTGATTTTGTAGTTGAATTTGCATTTGGAGATATTTATGGACGTCCCGGACTAGATAAAAAGCAAAAAGTTTTAGCAACAATTTCCGCACTTATTGCGCAAGGAACACCGCAAATTGAAATGCATGTCAAAACTGGATTAGCAGTCGGGTTAACACCAGAAGAAATTGTAGGATGTATCATGCACCTCATCCCATATACAGGATTCCCACGTGTATTAAATGCTTTAACAGCCGCTAAAAAAGTGTTTGCAGAACGTGGCATTACAGTTACAACGACTGAAGATTAAGTAAATTATTAATTTGAAAAAGCTGAACCTAAGATGAGCAAAGAAAATAATCCGGTTCAGAAACTGTTTAAATAAATGGTTCCAAATCGTCGATTTTGTTTGCGATTGGAACCATTTTCTCTTGTGTCCCGGAATTTTATTTTTGGACCTTTTTATTGATTCAAGAAAATATATTGTAATGTCGGTAATTTCGTAAAGTTTTCATCTTACAAATTTAGACTTTCATAGGGCTGTTGCTTTTTAAATAGTTCTACTCGATTGATTAGGTAAGTAAGACATTATGTATCAAGGGGTTTAATGTTCTCGTAATCTCTTAAATTTATGTACGGAAACCGTGGGAGTTGAACCTATCTTTTTAAGAATGCTGTAACATCACTGTTTACAAGGGTTTTAGGCTGTTACTTAAAATTTCGACTACGGTTTTGACTACGATTGATTAAAACTTACGAAGGCAAGAGGATTTATTATGGTTACAATCATAGTAATAAGACCACCTATTAATTATTCATTTCAATATAATTGAGACAGTTATTGGAAAAATAATCTTAGTATTGTATCTTTTAATTATTACTGGCTTAACCTCAATTTCATTAGCGACCTGTAATACCCTTCATTATTTAATTTGCTCCTCTTTTTTGATCATAATGAATAATTATTTTTTGTAATCCCAATAAAAACAAGACGCACTTTTTAGTTTTTGCGTCCGACTGTTATAATTTAGATTTATGCTGACTTGAATGCTTGAAGTATTCTATATAACAGATGTCCCGTTTTTCCGAGAAGGAGTAATAGACAATAAATTTATCAATGATAATTTTATAACTACCTTTCCACTCATCTTGTTTTACTGGAATACTTGTACCAAGGAGGATAACCTTTTCTTGAATGTTTTCGAGCAAGCGTTTTTTATATTGTGCAGTCTCAGACTGTGTATAATACTGGCTTCGTATATTGCGAAAGCCCTCTAACGCCTGCTCTGTCCATTTCAATTTCATTTATAGTTCTCCTTGATTAATCATTTCAACTACTTCATCTGTTGTGTAAGTTTTTCCATTCAATATATCCATTTTAGCTTGAAGCAATTTTTGTTTCAATTCTGGATCAGCTTCTACATCATCAGCAACTGTTGTTTCTGGCTTCTCAATTAAAGAAAGATAGTATTTTTTTCCCTCAATTTCAATAACAGGGTCGCCACTAGTAATGATTTCTTTCATAAAATCTGCCATTTGACCTTCAATCTTCTTCATTTTAACTCCTCCTCGAGGAAATATTGCAAATGATTCTTATGTATATTATACAACATATGAAGTAAATTATCGATGCAGTAAGGATTTGTTTTAGGTATTGGTTTCCTATATTCGCACCCAATTTCTAAATTCACTCTACCCTTTTTCAAATGATGATAAAGACTTTTTCATTTCTTCTTTACTACTGATATTGGCATCAATATGAATCTCTTCTATCTTCTACTTTTTCACTATCATCTTTCACCTAACCATCTTTTTTCGATAATATTTGGATTTTTACGATTAGTATGTAAAACATATAATTCACGTTTAGGATCTTTAAGATGCAGTTCTTGATAAGCTACCATTGCATCAGAAGAGTTAGAAAAAATTTTTAAAGGAGTCACTTCTTCTAAAATACGTTCACTTTTCTCATTTGTATAAGCTTGTACCGCTTCAATCAAAACCCATTGATCTGGAAACGCCTGCCGTACATCTTCCCATTTCATTTGAATCGCCTCTAAAGTAATTTATATCTATTTTATCATATAAGTTGGAATTTGAGAGGGCTGTTGTCTTATTAAGTAGCATGCGATTTAATCTATTAAATGTTAAGAATGAGGTAAATTAACAATTTCATAAATTTTATGAAATTAACTCTAATGAAACATTATAATTATGAATTTTTCTTATATTTCCTTTGTAATTGCTTATGATGAAATAGCAAAACAAAGGAGGTAATTAAAAATGAATAAAGCTTTAATTGCAATTGATAGCGGGAAATACGCAACAAAAGCAGTGTTGGAGTTTAATCGCAAGCAACATGTTTCAGTTTTTCGAACTAAAGTTCAAAGGGTGCAAGATATAGGGATTGAAATTCCTACAAATTCATTCTTAGTCGATTTTGGGAATCAACAATATTTAATTGGTGATGTAGTTTCAGAAGATTTTTCCGACTATAATCTATCAAAGGAAATTATCAATCACAAATTGGCTATTTATACTGCTATTGTTGATCTTGAAAGAAAGGCTGGAATAGATTTAAGGAGTGTTCAAGTCCACGTCATTGTAAATGCACCAATAAACGTTTACAAAGAAGCTAAGGCTAAAGAATCATATCACGACTTTATCTTTAATAGGGGTAAACCTGATCGTTAATAACAAAGTATACACTTATAAAATCAATAGTCTAACCATTGGGTTTGAAGGTGTTGGTTTAGTGTTCAATAAACCTAAAGAATATGCTAATACAAACACTTCTGTAATAGATATCGGTGGTTTGAATACAACCTATTGTGACTTTAATGGTTTAAACCCTGATTTCAATAGTATGAGTGTTAGCAATTTAGGTACAAGCTCATTAAAATCACAATTAGGGAATGCAATTGCTGATAAGTACGGAATTAGCGTTTCATCTAATGATCTCGAAAACATTTTGTTAGATGGCAATCTTATCCACGAAGGTCATTTAATTAAAGGATCAAAATATTTAATAACAGAACTCAAAGAGTCACATTTATCAGCAATCATAAACCATGCCAGGAAAATAGGATATACCTTTAATAACCGAAAAATTGCTTTTGTTGGAGGTGGTTCAATCTTATTATCAGATCAGATAAGCGAATCATTTCCAATGGCAAAAGTCGTTAAGCATGCCCAACTTGCAAATCTTAAGTCATTCCTTTCGATTCTAAGGGTGAAAATAAGCAATGAGTAATCGAATCACGATTAGTTTCCTACCAAAACGTGACGAGGATCTCATGAAATTCATTGAAACTAAAAAAGATGGTAATCTTAGCGAATATATTCGGCAATTAATTCGAGATGACATGGAAGGTAAATCAAAGAAGTATAATGATAATGAAGAAGTTATTGCGCAAATTCTTGAAAAGATCGGTGGTTTAGAAGGAAAAAGAACTAAAGATGGAGACTTTATCGAAGATTCAATAACAAAAGACAAAATGGAAGATGCAATAAGTAATTTATTTTAAACAGAGCCATTGAGCTCTGTTATACATATAAAACGCAAAGAACACCACTAAAAGTGATGTTCTCTGACGATTGATTAATTTTATTGTGCATGATAGGATTCTTTTAATGCTTGAGCTGCATTCATTACCAAAATTTGATCTTCTACCTTGAACGTTGATTTGCCATTAGATGTTACAATTACGTCGATTAAATCTAACATTCTTTCTTTAAAATCAGAGTCTATAACTTTATCATTAATTGTTAAGTTATGACAATATAATAGCTGTTCTTCCAACTTTACTCCTTTAGTTTTCTCGTATATGATGGCATCTATCGACTCTTTCAATTGCTCAATGCTCATTTCTAAAACATTTGCCAAGGTAAACGCTACTTTTAATGATGGTGAACGACGATCGCCGTTTTCTAATCGCAAAAGATATGAGGCACTAATACCTGTCTTTGCAGCCAACTGATGATATGAAAAACCTTTCTTCTTTCGCAACCTCTTAACTAATCTTCCAAATTTCGCTGATATTTCTCTACTCATCAAATAATCGCTCCTTTTTATTTATCAGCAGTATTGCAGATACCTATTATTTAAATTCCTTTTATTATAGGTCGCGATTATTCTTTTAATAACCTAATATTGTTATGGTTCTTAATGATATTTTTTTGCGGTCTTTACAATGAATTTTTCTATCTTTTCACATCGTACACTGTTAATTACAGCACTTCTACTTTATCATAATCTGAAAATTTTTTTATCAAAGGTAATAAAACATATTGAATTTCACCAAAATATAGTCAATTTCAGCATAATTGTGAAATGGAATCTGCACCTTCGAATAAAAAATTTCCTTTTTCTACACTAAGTTGTGTTCTGGATGACTTCAAATCCAGAGCTTCGTTTACGTGTTGAACAAACTGTATTTGATCTATCTTTTCTGGTTTGAAGTCAACGATTACAAATTTATTCAGTGGTTTGTTCTTTTCGCCTCTTTTTCTCGTTATTTCCAGTCTCTTTTTTATAGATTCGTTAATATGTTTGTCTCTAAAGCTGTATCCTATTATATACAATTCGTCACAAATATCATCTGGATCCATCATTTTTACTTTAAACTCATTATAGTAATAATTAAATGGTGACATTTGTACTTTATCACTTTTAAAACCACCAGTAATAATTGATGGGAAACAATCCGAAGTGTTAAGATTTTTATAAAAGTCCATCAATCTGATATCTTCTGTTTTCAACTTAAACACACGACCATCTTGTAAGCGTTTAAAAGAAGATAATGAGCCATGTAAATGATGTAGTCTGATGTTTCTCCTGCCAAAGTCAAACAAGTTTTCCTGAGGACTAAAGTTGAATTTTTCAGCTCCTTTCCAATAACCTCTTGGAACATGAAAGTCAGTAAACTTATCTGTACCGAAAATTTCCAATAGTATGGTCTCAAGCAATAAATCAAAATTTAAAGTAAATAAATCAACTTGACTCTCTTCTTTATATTGTTTTTCTAACCAACGAATAAATCCAGATAACTTTTCATCAATCTGTTCTTTACGTACATTACCATCAATTATTTCAACTATAGAAGCAGTGTAAGCAAGAATTATTTCTTTGATTTTTTGTAAATGTTTTTTCAATTCATCAATCTGTAGATTTTCAGACCTAAGAAACATTTTTCCTTCTTCTTCTGTTTCAAGAAAATTAACATAACTATCGAGCGAATCATGAATTTGCTCAATACTTGCTATTGCTTCTTCAAAATCTACTTGAATATACTCATCTTTTTCAATCCTTTTCATGTGATGCTCTATAAACCTCTTATGTTCTTGTGGTAAGTTATTATAAAAAGTTTCGGTGATATTTTGTAATGAAAATGCTTGATTTAATCCTACAGACAATCCATTTCCAGTTAATATTACTTTTCTCATCAATAATTTCCCCCATTGACTAATATTTTCCTAAGTAGTTTAAAAAAAGACAGCTCCAATTAACCTTATGTTGGAACTGCCTCTTGATGTTTTATTCTATTTTCTTATATACTTACAGCACTTTCACTATTTCTTCATCTAAAATCTTTTTTCTTTTCTCCCAATCTGGCATGAGTGAATACAGCATATTATAAAAGTTTTCACTGTGATCGTTGTATTTAAAATGAATCAACTCGTGTAAAATGACGTAATCGATACAATGTTTCGGTGCTTTAATGAGTTTGGTATTTAACAGTATCGTGCTTGTATCAATTAATGCGGAACCCCATCGAGCTTTCATTTGCCGTAAATCAATGTTTGGTTTTTCTACACCATACTTTTGCAGGTATGGATATTGTTTATTAAGCGATTCTTGATAAATTTTTTCTGCCCTACTGCGATACCAATCATCCATTAGTTTTGCTTTTCGATGATAATTGTTTGTATCTTTTACGTAACAATAGATAAACCCACGGTAATACTTTACAATTTCTTCTTCGTCTGTTTCTCGGACGCGTAAGCGATATTGTTTTCCTAAGTAACGAAAAGATTCGCCACTTACATATTCACGGTTACTCCGTTCAAAGGGCATTACATCTTCAAATTGTTGAACATGTTTAAAAATCCATTCTGCCTTATTTTTAACTAAATCATAGATGAATTGTAGTGGAACTTCGTCTGAAGCAGAAACTTCAACTGTCTGATCAGGTTTCACGTTAAGGTTTACATTCTTTACATTTTTTCTTGATATAAAAAACTCAATCGTTTGATCTCCATAATGGATGTGATGTCTCTTCATGTTGTCACGACCTTAATAACGACGTAATGCAACGGTTTTTATCTGTTCGATGATTTTATCAATTGTATCAATATCTAAATCAATCTTTTGTTCATCTGAGAAATCAAACAGTAAATCATCTAACTCTTGTTCAATTCGATTATGAACATCTGGATTATCGTGCCAGTCTACTTTGCGGAACTCATTGATAATTTTATCCATTTCAAAGGCTAATTCACCGATTGTATCATAACTTGCTGGTTGTTCTTTCACTTCACTCATAATATCTTTTGTTACACCATAAAATGCTTGTGCATCTCGATTTTCCTTAATGACATCAGGATAATCATCTGTTGATTCACCTTGACGATACTCATTCATAATGTCTCTCATGCGATTTAAATATTCAGCTTCTGAAATTCGTTGATCTTTATAGGCTTGAATCGCTTCTTTGATCCGCTCTGAGAACTTTCTATAGTAAGCAGGGTTTTCATCCCACTTTTTGCTCATACTTTTCGTTAAACGTGTACGAATGGCATCTGCCCTTGCTCGTTTGGAACCGAGGCGATCCATTTCTTCTTCAAATGCTTTTTCGTTTAAAATATCAACAGGATTTGTAATCCGAATAACTTCTTCGGCTGCAATATAGTTGTCCATTAGCTTTTGCATTTTTGCTTCATACTCTTTATGATCAATCGTATCTGAATAACGGAATTTGACGTTTTTACGAAGTTCTTGGAAAAATTTCATATCTTTTTTGTAACGATCAAGCTCTTCTTTTGATAAAGCATTATATATTTGTTCGGACTCTAAAGCGATACCTAAATTTCTACTAAAGTTACTCAATATACGGTAAAAGTCTTCTCTTAGCTCCTCATCTTCCAACAACACTTCATATTCTTCTGTATCTTGTTTATTTCTAACAGGGGCAAAGATTTGAATTAAATCAGAATGGTATTGTCGTAAAGAGCCAATTACGCTAATAACGTCATGGATTGCCCCTTTTAAGTCTTCTGGGTCAAAGTTTTCAAGACCAGCACCAGAATACATTTGCATCGCTTCGTCCAACTTTTCTAATAAGCCACGGTAATCGATAATAAATCCGTAATCTTTTCCTTCATACAAACGATTTACTCTTGCAATTGCTTGGAGTAATGTATGTTCCTTCATTGGTTTATCGATATACATAATCGTCGCACGTGGGGCATCAAAACCCGTTAAAAGCTTATCAACAACTATTAATAGATCAACTTCATCTCCATAAACGAATTCCTCTTTTATTGCATTTTCATATCGTTCCTGAGTTCCATAACGTTCCATCATTATTTTCCAAAAGTTTTGAATCTTATCTTTTGAAGCGACACCAACTTCATCATGTCCTTCTCTTTCATCAGGCGGGGATATAACAACGGCACAGTTCAGATCCCCTAACTCTTCTAATGCTTCTAAATAGCGAATCGCTTCAATTCTACTATTTGTCGCAAGCATCGCTTTAAATTGACTTCCTTGTGTCTTATAGTTATCAAAGAAATGTTGGTTAATATCAAATGCAATTAAACTAATCCGTTGATTGGAAGAGGCAATCCGTTCAAACTGGCTCCACTTATTCACTACTTCTTCTTTTTGCTTATCATTTAAATGACGGGTAATCATCTCTAAACGATTATCAATTGCTTTTTGATTAACCGATTGATCAACCATTTTCCCTTCATAGAGTAATGGTACAATCGCTTTATCTCGCACACCATCAGCTATCGTATACTTATGAATAAGCTTTCCAAATCTAATCATCGTATTCTTTTCTTTTTTCATCAGTGGAGTACCAGTAAACCCGAGATAACATGCATTTGGAAAAACTTTTTTCATTTTAAGATGGAGTTCCCCGTACTGAGTACGATGGGATTCATCAACTAAAATGAAAATGTCTCTTGATTCGATAGGTTCTTGCTTTGATTGAGCAATATCAAATTTATGGACTAATGTCGTAACAATGTCTGCACTATTATCATTAATTAAATCGACTAAATGGTTTCCAGACCCCGCACGTCTTGCTTTTAACCTTGTATGTGTAAATGTATCATGAATTTGTTTATCAAGCTCTACTCGATCCGTAACGACAACGACTTTTGGGTTATATTCAAACATTTCAGCTAAAATATATTTCGCAAACATGACCATCGTAAGTGATTTTCCTGATCCTTGCGTATGCCAAATCACACCACTTTGGCGATTCCCATGTTCGTCTCTTTCTTCGATTGTTTTAAGGATTTCCTTAATCGCAAAAAATTGTTGGTATCGAGAGATTTTCTTTTGATCTTTATCAAACAATGTAAAGTAAAGGGTTAACTCTAATAAACGATTCGGATGAAATAAAGAAATAATATTTTCATCTTGCATCGTTGACAGGCGTCCCTCAACACTCTTATCTAACCAATGTTGTAACCAGTCATTATCTTCTTCCTGCCAAACCGACCAAAAACGTTTTGGTGTATTGCACGTTGCATATTTCGTTTCATTCTTATTTGTCGCCATGACGATTTGAATAAATTTAAATAAATGTGGTGCATAGTCATTCCCTTGATTCCGAATCATTTGACTAATCCCTTGGGACATTGAAATAGATGCTTTCTTGCACTCTATGACTGCAAAAGGGATGCCATTGACAAATAAAACGATATCAGGTCGAACTGTTCCACGCCCATCTGCTCGTTCAACAGAAAATTCTTCAACAATATGAAATACATTGTTTTCGATATTGTCCCAGTCGATAAATTGTATGGTAAATGATTTTCTTGAACCATCTGGTAAAAACTCTGTATACGTTCTTCCTTTCATAAGCGTTTCATAGATTGACTCATTTGCTTTTACAAGTCCACTCGTTAACGGTTCGTCAAGATCACGAATTGCTTGTTCGATATTAGAATCAGTAAATGAATACCCCTTCCCTTTAAACTCATATGTATTCATTTCATTTAGTTTTTCTTTTAATACGGGTTTTAATAGAACGTTGTACAAATTTCCCCGCATTTCTGCAGCCACATTTGACGAAAGATACTCATACCCTATCTTTTGTAAAACTTCAATTGCAGGGATTTGACTAATATTTTCTTCATCATATCTTGGTTCTCTCCTCACATTTACACCTCCAATTTGAAAGAATAAGAGATTTGGAGTAAAGGTATTGCATTATACCTTTACTCGAACTTTTCCTGTTAAGAGACGTTGCATTAGACCTTTTTTTTGTAGTTTTAGTTCATTGATTTCTTTATTTAAAAGTTCAATTTCCTTGTCAGCATAACAAAGAATAGAACCAATTTCTTTTTGTTCGTTTACGTCTTTAGGTATAAATATTTTAGTATTTTCTACATCCTTTTTTGAAACTTCTAAAAATGTGCTACCATTTGCAAGTCTTTTGAAACGGGATTCATAAATAAATAAAAGATAGTAAAAAAATTCATAATCTAATTTATCTTCTTTACACACGAATGATTTAAACCCCTGGTTAGTTGCCATTGCTATTTTATTTATAGAACGTGGACCAATAGTTGCACGACTACACATTAAAATACTGTTTTTTGGCAGAAGATTTGCTGAACTATTTTTTAATCCCTTATTAGTTATTAGCCGCTCAGTGTTTTGTATATATTTTCCAGAAGATGTAATATCAGTTGGTATACACCATGGTATGCTTCCATTCCAATATTCCTTTTTTTGGGTTGAGGGGGTTCCACCACTAATAACATTACAAACTTCTTTTATTTTAACGCTTTTCCATTCCCCTTCAAACCCTTGCAATCTCACAACACCAGTCAACAACTTCTGCATTAATCCTTTTTTCTGTTCTTTTTTCTGTTCGATTAACTTTTCTTTTAATTCAATTGTCTTGTCCCAAGTGGAGAGAATAGAAGCAATTTTTTGTTGTTCCTTATAGCCCATAAATAAAAAATCAATTCTATAAAAGTCACTATGGTTTAAGTCTGAAATTGTATTTATCCCTGCGTAAATCTTTATCATTTTTTGTACATACTCGGATTTTAAATAATAATAAACAAAGTTTTTATTTAATAAATTTCTATCATAATTTATCTTGAAAAAATTATTGTGAAAAACACCTTCTACATTAGTTAAGACTATTCCCGTATTTCCTGTCCGTGTCATTAAGATATCATCTTTTGTGCAGATTACACTTTTAGAAGGATTTTGAATATAATACTTCTTTCCATCATTACCTGTATTTTTTATAAATTCATTGGTTATATAAAAATATGAGTCCTCCTTGGGTTCTTTTAAACGTTTTGATATAGGTATCTGTAATCCTTGATTAATTTTAAAAACTTCATTGAATTTCTTAACTTCCCAATCAATAGGAACTACACCTATTTTTCCAGCCAGTTTATAACCTTTTGGAATCTCTTCATTATTTATTTGTTTTTGTCTTTCGGTTATAACTTCATCCATTAAAAATCACCTACAATCCCAACTCTTTTAAATATTCACCCATCTGTGCTTTAACTTCTGCAAGTTCTTCTTCTATATTTGCAATATTTTCTTTTACCTTCTCCATATTGACTGGCTCTTCTTCTTCAAATGTATCAACATAACGAGGAATATTTAAGTTATAATCATTTTCCTTAATCTCATCTAATGAGGCAACATACGCAAATTTATCTATTCCTTCCCTTTTCTCATACACTTTTACAATTCTATCAATATCTTCTTCTCTTAATCTATTCTGATTCGTACCCTTTTCATAATACTTTTCATCTGATGCATCAATAAAGAGAACGTCTTGTCGTTTTCTATTTTTCTTAAACACCATAATACAAGCGGGAATACCAGTTCCATAAAAAAGCTTTTCTGGTAATCCAATAACAGCATCGAGTAAATTCATATCAATAATTTGCTTTCTAATTCTACCTTCACTTGCACCTCTAAAAAGAACTCCATGTGGTAAAATCGTTGTCATACGTCCATTTTCTGCTAAGGAATATAACATATGCTGTACAAATGCAAAGTCTCCTCTTGACGCTGGTGGTACGCCCCAGTCAAATCGGCTATGTGGATCAAGGCTTGCTTCCATTTTAAATCTCTTATCATTTGCACCATCACCTGCGAAACCCATCGCCCACTTATCTAAAGAGAAAGGTGGATTCGCTACAATCGCTTGGAATTTCATTAATTTCCCATCTTCTAAATGAAGTGGATTGGCTAACGTATCTCCCCACTCAATCCCCGCATCATCTATGCCATGTAAGTACATATTCATTAATGCTAATGAATGTGTCGCACCGTTTCTTTCTTGACCATATATAGCAACCTTTCTACTTGGTACTTGTTTTGCTGCTCTAATTAATAACGAACCTGAACCACACGTTGGGTCATAAATACGATCATTTTCTTCTGGTTTCACTAATCGGGCTAACACTTCTGAAACTTCCGCTGGCGTGTAAAATTCGCCGCCCTTTTTTCCAGCATCTGAAGCAAATTCACCGATCATATATTGATAAGCATTACCAACGACATCTCCGTTTCTAAGTTGGGATGGCCTTAATGAAAGTTCATTAAAGTCTTCTAATAATGTGCGAAGCATCGCATTTCTTTCGGTTGCCCTTCCAAGAATTGCTTCACTATTAAAATCTATATTACGAAATACACCCCGAAGTTTCCCAGTGTTCTCGTCTTCAATACGTTCTAATGCTTTATTAATAATTTGACCAATTTCAGGATTATTTCGTTTGCTATACAAATAATCAAAAGTCGATTTTTCCTCAAGAATAAATCGTTCCCTTGAAAGAGCACGGGAAATTCTTCTTTCATCTCCATCATAACGCTTTGAATATTCTTCTACATTTTCTTTATATGTATCACTTACATACTTCACAAATAGCATCGTTAGGATATAGTCTTTGTACGTGCTGGAATCGATTTTTCCTCTAAATGTATCCGCTGCACGCCAAAGAACAGCATTAACATCTTCCTGTGTCACTTGTTTCGTCATTTATACGTTCCCCCTTGATTGATCTTGTAAAATTTGTTGGGCAATACCTTTAAATAAAATATCCTTTTCTTGTATTAATTGTTCATATAATCGTTTTTCTTGTCTATGTAACTTGTACAATTCAATTAATGCTTTTTGTTTTGAAAGATTAATTTCATCAATAGATAGTTGTTTTAATGTGTTTTGATTTGTCGTAGGAATTCTACTACCTGCATGAGCCCGCTCTAAATCATGCTTAATTCTTTCTGTATTTAAATACCATGCAATATACTTTGGTAAGTAGTTTGCATCTTTTATCTCGATTATGGCAAAGTATGATGGAATTAATAAACCAATATACTTTTTGTCGATATAAACAGTCGTGTATGGATGATTCAAACGAATAAGGATATTACCTTCCTTTGTTAAGTAACGTTCATCTAATATTTCGTTACTATCAAACGTATCAATAGAACTGGTATCAATCTCGCCATCATCAGATATGTTTTTAAGTGTGAGTAATTTGTATGATTCCTTTATGTCATTACCAGCATCAGACTTTTTTCTTCCCAGTACGAGTCCAGTTCGAATCGTTGCTATATCTCCGAGTCGCATTACACACCTCCTACTTAAAAAGTCAAATAACGTATTTAACATTTAGTTAGATACAGTATATAACTTAAGTCTGATTTTTGTCAATTCATATCATATGTTTATCTAATACAGTTTACTTATGAACAATAATAAACTTGTTACCGTTATAATTTTTTCAATTAAAATCCTTCCCATAACTATTTCTCTTCAACTCACAAATTGGATTAACAGTAGGCAGCAAACTTAGATTATTGGACATTGGGAATATTTGGTATTTTACTGAAGTTAAGTTGTAATAATAGGTGGATTACATGGTAGTAAAATTTATAAAATATCAAAAAGCATAATCTTAAAAAAATAACCATCAGCCGTTTCAAAAGGAGATACGAACAAATGGTGACTATCAGGCCAAAGGAATATACAATTTTAATAGTTATCAGAAACACACTCTTATGAAATTGTAAAATGGAGACGGTGGGAGTTGAACCGCTATTTTTTCAGGAGTATCTTTACATATTCTATAAATCCAAATATTTTTTAACTATCGTCTTACACCTATCCTTTTTCTTTCGATAATATTTGGATTTTTACGATTAGTATGTAAAACATATAATTCACGTTTAGGATCTTTAAGATGAAGTTCTTGATACGCTACCATTGCATCGGGAGAATTAGAAAAGGTTTTTAAAGGAGTCATTTCTTCTAAAATACGTTCACTTTTCTCATTTGTATGAGCTTGCACCACCTCAATTAAAACCCAGCGATTAGGAAACGCCTTACATACATCTTTCCATTTTATTTGAACCGCCTCCCCAAGGGATTTTTTCATCTATTTTATCAAGTTAATAGATAATTTTTGATGTTAAATACAAGAAATTCTTAAATGCAAAATTTTGCGAATCGTACTTCCTTCTTATAAAATGACAATCTAACCCAATAACAAAACAATTTTAAAATAATATTTTAAAAAAGATTACGATTACTATCAAGAATTCGTAACTTTTAAATCTATGAAAAACCTCTTTCCTAATCTTAATAAAATTATTAATGGTTGGATTTACTGCAAAGTTTTAGACATATAAAAGAAAAGTTTTTCAAATGTTCGATTAATTACTATGTTCAAATTTTTATTTCAAAGTACTTAAATATAAATTTAATGAACCTTCTACTTCCATTTTAACCAATTGAATAAAGTTGTCATAATCCTTTTCAACATGAGCTTTATCCAATGCTTCATAATAAGCTAGTCGATTAGATACTTTAATAACAATTGGTGGAAAACCTTCTTTCGTGAGTTCTAAATTTAATAATAAACGTGAGATACGACCATTACCATCAATAAAAGGATGAATTCCCACGAAAAACACATGTAACAAGGCCCCACGGGTAATGGGATGCATTGTTTTAGCTTCTTCGTTATACCAATTGAGTAATTTTTCCATCTCCTCCTTAATTAAAAATGGAGCTGGTGGCGTATGTTTAGCACCGGAGATAAACACTTGTCGATATCGGTAAATACCTGCATACTCATCATCAATTCCTTTTAGAACGAGCCGATGTAAATTTTTAATTTGCCATTCCGATAAAGTTTCTTTTTTTTGTACAATTTCTTCTACATAAGTAATAGCATCACGATGATTAATAACTTCTAAGTGTTCACGAATTGTTTTTCCGCCAACTGTTATGCCTTCTAAAACAACTTTTGTTTCGTTTATCGTTAATGTATTTCCTTCAATAGCATTCGAATGATAAGTCCATTCAAGCAATAACTTTTCTCGTAAACTTGCTAATGTATATTTAGATAAAGGTCGATTTTCATCTAGGATATCTTTCTTCCGATCAATTTGTTCAAACATTTCGTATCACCTCTTAAAGTGCTATAACTAGCATTTTATTTTTTATCATGGTGAAGAACTTACTGCATTCATTATATAGTGTTAATTTTACCACATAAATCCATATTTAATGTTATTTTTTTATGTTGACTTAAGATTTCTTACAATAATTAAATCAAAAATTATTGTATTTTAACTATGTTCTAGCCATTACTTTAAAATGTCATAGAAATTCAAATTTCAAAATATAACTGAAGTCCCATAAAACGATTAAATAGAACTGGAACGGATTACGATTGTCTTGTAATGATTTTAAATCAAAATTATTCTTGATGTAGCGGAGATTAACAACTATAGAAATGCAATTCACTTAAGCTGTAAATTTGTATAAACAATGTTAAAGTATTCCAACGTATGTAAAAACTTAATACTATCATGGAAATCGATGACTAACTTCCTTTTTCACACTTAATACCACATACATGTGTTCATTAAAATTATGTAAACTAAAAACGCCATAAACCTTATGGCTTATGACGTTTAGTGAAATTCATTAAAGTTTTTGTATGGAGACGGTGGGACATGCTCTTCCATTCTTTCGTAATGGCACTGA
>Ga0209487_1002375_pt1 | contig 15324 bp, 16 predicted proteins | sample Poulit2012_FD_187524 | JGI IMG/M metagenome (GOLD analysis project Ga0209487, IMG submission 187524) | Agricultural soil microbial communities from Georgia to study Nitrogen management - Poultry litter 2012 (SPAdes) (version 2) | ecosystem: Environmental > Terrestrial > Soil > Agricultural land... | reverse complement strand
TTCTACTGATGGAGGATATACATGGTCTCCTGGTAGAAAAAGTCATCTCGAAGGTCCATGTTCAAGATTTCATATTCGCAGACTGAAGTCTGGTCGATTACTACTTATCAATCATCATAATTTCGACGAACCATTAGATAAAGAAGATGTGTTAAACCAGGGTAATGTAAAAGAGTGGAGGGGTCGAAACAATTTAACAGCACTTTTAAGTGAAGATGATGGAAAAACATGGCCATATACTCTATTGCTTGATGAACGCGATGATGTATCTTATCCTGATGCAGCAGAAGGTTCTGATGGATATATTTATGTTACTTATGATCGAGAACGAGTCACAGAACGCGAAGTTTTAATGGCTCGAATTACAGAAGAAGATATTATCAATGGTTCCTGCGAAACTGAAGGAACATATATCAAAAAAATTGTTAATAAAGCTACTGGACAACCAGATATAGAAGAAACTGGTTAATTTTAACTATAGATGATAGAAGTTTCATGTTGTTTTGTGTTTATGTTTATACCTTATGTCATTCAATCAAAAGGATAAACTCAACTAGATGGGGTTATTCTATGAATGCATAGGTGTTATATAACTTTTGCTAAACAATCAACTTCCCTTTCCCCCCCTTTTTAAAGAAGGGAAGTTGATTTGTTTATAGTTATAACAAAAAATTCTTCACTTACATAAGGTTTGCAAATTAATGTTTCCCCGACTTTATCATTAGTATTATACAAAGCCCTAGGAGATTTTGTTAGTTCATAAATCTTTCAATAAGTTCTAATGTTTTTTCTTTAGTCACATCTGCAGCATAACTATTAGCCTCAGTAACCGGTATCGTTCCCCTGTTTGGGTCATTTACAATTTCCGTTATCTTATCTTCTTTCATAATAATCCATTCGATCTGTACTTCCTTAAATAATAAAGTGATGATAACTATAAAAACACCGATATTACACAAGGCATGTGAAAGGTGTTTTATATCTGTTCAAAGAGTAGAAGCCACTTATATCTATTTACTAGAAACAAAATTCCAAATATATTTTTTGACTATTTAGGTCCTTTAGACTATTATGAAATGAGAGTTAAGAACAAAATTCCGAGTAGTGAAAGTAAATGCCCTTAATGATTATGTATATGAAAGGAGTGAGTTTCATAATTAAGTGATATTACAATAAATGTCACACTTATTTCTGAAAAATATAATATTCATTCACAAGTATCATCGAGGAGGAAATGTAAATGACAGAAGACAGTATCATGAGATTATTTCAAGACAGAAAATGTTCTGTTTGTGCTCAGGAATTATATAAAGAAGATATTGTTACTTTAGATTTATTAGTGAATATTACGCATGAAAACTGTGATGTATATTATGAAGACATCAATAGGAATGATTTTAAAGGTGGCAAGTTTAATCCATTTTATTCAAAACAGCTAAAACTAGATGATCTTCTAGAATTAGATTTAATTTTCCATGAATCCTATAAAACGTAAATGTAAATAGGGATTCTTCTCAATTTCTTAAGAAATAAGTAATTAAAGGGAATTTTGTTCAAGCCTGAATTAGGTTATGTACACCTTTTGAAAGTTATGTTGAAATATCAATCAAATTTAAATGCGCATTTAAATATATTTAAAAATTCTAAGCTTATGAGGAGGTGATAAATAACTAGAGTAGCAATAGTAGTTTTTAAACAGTTGTATTTAGTGTAAAGTGTTTATTTCTGTTTCGTAGGAATAGCAGTTATTTATGTAGGGTTAATTTTTTTTGGGAATTATTTAAGCGCTAACAATGTTGTTACGAATGGATTTTACATGTAGAGTAAGATGTGTTAAGGACTTCGAAAAAAGTGATTCATTACAAATCTCTATTAAAGTTTTTTCGTACATTAATCTTATATGTTTATCAAGGTTTTAGTAAATGTGTAAACTCCGTATCGGAAATACCGGTACGGAGTTTGATTTTGGAAAAAGGTATTGTTTTTATAAGTATTTTTGTAATTCATCAGCAACAACAAAATATCCTTTTGCGCTTAAATGGAGACCGTCGTAAGAATAATCTGGGTGTAATCTACCTTTCTCATTAGCTAATTTAGGATATAAATCAATATATGTAGCATTGACTTCCTTTGCAATCTTTTCGATTTCCTGATTCGTTAAACGAATTTGGTCGTTTTTACGGTATCCTACAGTAGGTCTTGGCACGACATCTGCAAAGTCTGGTTCATTTACTGGAAAAATGCTTTGTAAATATAATTCTACGTTTGGCAATTTCTCCTTGATTGCTATGACTATTTTTCTGATACCTTCGGCCACCTCTTCATAGGGTTTTGGTTCACCTAAATCGTTTGTTCCAACGAGTAGAAATACTTTTTTCGGTTCGAGATCAAATACTTCTTCTTTAAGTTTGTTAAATACTCCTGTTGTTTTATCACCTGAAATCCCTCGGTTGTAGATTGGTAGTTCACTAGTTAAAAGTTCATGAAGTGGAAATTCTTCTGTGATAGAATCTCCAACAAACACGACCCCACCTTTTTCTGCGCGGGTATTTAACATACCAAACTTTTCTTTCATTGCCCGATGTTTAAAGCCAAACATTTTACTTCTTAATTGTTGATATCTTTTTGTAAAATCGCTCATTGTATCCTCCTAGATAATTTTTTATTTTAATGAATATATAAGCTTTTATTACTTGTACATACATGATTGTATAACTGTTATTTGAAAGCTATGTTTGGAAGGTAGATAAACCTTTTAGGTGTCCATGTTTAAAATCATAAACATTTTGCTAGGATAATTCAAATGTTGCGACTATTTTTATTCTTTAAAAGAGTAGTAGTAAAATCCTTTGGTGTAGGGGCTGTTCCTTAGAAAACATTAATTTTTAATAGTGAAATTATACGAAAGTCATAATAGTTAGCATCTGAAAAAAGGCTTAATAGATAAATTTCGAATTCAAAGCAATTTGTTTGATGTTTTATCATTTGAGTAGTAAATTGATAATGGCAAGGGAAGAGACCGGTCTTGTCTATGCATCTTGTTCAGAGATATACAACATGAAGAGGAGAATGTCTTATTATGATTTCTATTATTTTACAAGTTTTATTAGGGATAGGGTTTATTATGTTTGGCTATCAAAAGTTTGTTTCGGAGGACATGAAGCAAGGTTTTTATCATTTTGGCTATAATGATGCCTTTCGTATTTTTACTGGTTCCTTTGAAATTGCTTCGGCGATTGTTGTTCTCGTGGGTATTTGGGTAAAACCTTTGGCTACGATAGGTGGATTGATGATCGTTGCAACAATGACAGGAGCAATTTTAACACATATTAAAATTAAAGATGAATTTAAAAATATGCTTATGCCAATTATCTTATTTGTCTTAGGAGTAATTGTCGTCATCTTAAATTGGGGACAGTTGTTTTAGTAACTAGTTCATCAGAGTTAAGCATAACTTGTTTTAGGTTGAATAGTGTATTTGTAAAAGGAAGCAAGGTAATGTCATATGCAAACTTCTGAGTATCGGAAGAAGTTACCAATGGAAAAAGTATAAAATTAAAGGTATCTTTCAATGTTATAACATATTATATAGATGGGAAGTTTGGAATAAAGCGGGATTGACAAGCTGTTCTAGTGAAAGCTGTAGGGTAAAGATTACCTAGAAACAGCCACTCCTTACGATAACTACTTATTAATTAGTCTTGTGCTCTTGAGCATCAGTGTCTCCTTTTTTGTAGTTAGTCGGCGAAGAATATATTAAATAAACAAAGTCTCCCCATGAAATTGGGGAGACTTTATTTTATACTTTATTTTCACAGCCACTTGACGGGTAGAGTTTCTTTAATCGCTCAACAACTTCCTTTTGCCTAAGTTTTTTTCTAGCCTCTCGTCCCCAACTTTTAACAGCATCTACTGAGACGGATTCAATTTCTGCGATTTCCTGGATGGTTAAATCTGCAATGATGAAATACTCTACCCATTGCCATTGCCTTTTTGATAAATGGCGCTTTACTTCTTGCCAGAAGGGTTCATTGGAAACCGGAAGGCCTTGCCGATTAATAAGGGGAAACTTTGAAAGTCCATAACGATTTCCACCGTCAATTTCCGTTATTTTTTCCTGAATCATTTGTTCGGTTTGTTCACTCTCTCGTGCTATTTTTCGCAGCAAATCAATGAGACGATACCGGATGCGAAAGTTTACATATGTTCCTAGATTACCTTTTGTTGGATCAAAGCTTTTATAGATAAAGTCCATATAATTGTGTAAAAAGAATAGGCCATCTGATCGCCTTTAATGTACAATGTTTTTAACCACTAAAAAATTGTATATGGAGGCAGATCAAGATGACCCCCCCTACATTTTACATTGAAAACAGATGAAATATAAAACCTAATTGAACAATCCGTAAAAGATGATATTTCAAAAACAATTTTAACTACAGTATTTAATCAATTGATGGAACAACAAAGGACACAATACATTCAAGCCAATGAATACGAACGTTCTGATAGTCGAACAAGTCAACGTAATGGCTATTATGAAAGAAACTGGACTACCCGAATTGGCACTTTAGAATTAAAGGTACCTCGAACACGTGATGGTAAATTTTCGCCAACCGTATTTGAACGTTATCAAAGAAACGAAAAAGCACTACTCGTTTCTATGCTCGAAATGTATATTTCTGGTGTTTCAACACGTAAAGTATCGAATATAGTTGAACAGCTTTGTGGTTCTTCTGTATCTAAGTCATTTGTTTCTAAATTAACTGCTGAACTCGATCCAATGGTACAAGAATGGCGTAATCGATCACTTTCAGAAACAACGTTTCCTTACATCGTAACAGATGTACTTTATATTAAAGTTAGAGAAGACAACAGAGTTGTCTCAAAAAGTTGTCATATCGCTATCGGAATCAATGAAGATGGTGATAGAGAAATTATTGGTTTCATGATTCAAGATGGAGAAAGTGAATCTACGTGGACTAGCTTTTTTGAACACCTAAAAAATCGAGATTTAAAAGGCACAAAACTGATTATATCTGATGCCCATCATGGTTTAGTATCAGCTATACGAAAGTCTTTTACTGGTGTTTCATGGCAAAGATGTCAAGTCCATTTTATGAGAAACATACTCGATTATGTGCCTAAAAAGGATTCAAAGCCTTTTAGAGAAGCTTTAAAGTCAATATTCCGCATTACAGATATTGAAATAGCTCGTGATGCTAAAAATGAACTTATTGATAAATTCAATGATAATAAACGTTATGAAAAGGCCTGCAAAATTCTTGATGAAGGTTTTGAAGATGCCTTTCAATATACTGTCGTAGCGAATGGACATTCAAGACTTAAAAGCACAAACGCCATTGAACGTTTGAATCAAGAAGTCCGTAGACGAGAAAAAGTCATCCGTATATTTCCAAATACCGATTCCGCCACTCGACTAATAGGAGCCCTACTCATGGATATTCATGAGAAATGGATTGGATCAAGTAGGAAATATATTAAATTTTAAATTTTTGAATTGGGGGTACCCCCAATTCAAAAATCAAATACCTGAATTACTGGTTAAAACATTGTATTTGATTTTACACAGAATTGTGGACTTGACTCTTTAACTTGTATTTCTTGACTATTTGTTCGTTTGTACGTACAATCTACATGTAATCATTACTTTTATTTTTCTCCAATATTGTGCAAAGAATTTTGATCACATTTTGATTTTTGAATAATATGGTTCAACAGCAACATCATTTTAATTCAAATCTAAAACTGTAAGGATTCCCTATACTCAATATAATTTTTAAACATTCAGAAGCTTTGACTTTTATCATTTTAATTCGTAAAATAGTTCTTAGATTGTAACCCATTTTAACAATAAACTCCCATTTTTTATAACTATATATATTCACAAAGTGCTTTTTTAGAAAGGGAAATAAAATGAAAAATAGTTTAGAAAAGAATGACCAGATAATAAACGATCTACCTGAAGTAGTCAAAAATGCAATTAGACGGATTGACCGCAATAATCCGTTACCATTATATCAGCAGTTATATGATGTGCTTTTCGAAGTGATTACAAATGGAGAGTTAAGGGAAGGAAGCTTTTTTGCGACAGAAAGCTTATTAAGATCTGAAACCCAAATGAGTAGATCTACTATTCGAAAAGCATTAGAGGAACTTGTTCGACAAAAACATTTAGTTCGTATAACTGGAAAAGGAACTTTTGTATCTGTTACAGCTCCCCGTGAAGCAGCTGTCTATCCAGATCTCAAAAGTATGACACAGGACTTTAAAGAAAAAGGCTTAAACCCAGGCAGTATTCTTTTACAATCAAAAAAAGTGATACCGCCAAAAGAAGTTGCTAAAAAGCTCCATCTTAGTCCCAAAGAAGAAGTTCTATATATTGAACGTGTTCGTACTGGAAATAATATTCCCATTTTATATTTACAAGGATATATACCATTAAAAATTGGAATTAATGATTTGGAAAATATCCCTAATTCACTATACCAGTTAATTGAAAGTTGCGGGAGAACGATTCATAGTGCGACACACATTATTAATGCTACAAATACCCCACCAGAAGTAGCTAAACATTTAGGGGTTAAAAAATCAACAGCAGGATTAACGATGGAACGAGTTACTTACGATCAAGACGACATCCCTGTTATTTATGAGGAAGGTATATTCCGTAGTGACTTATATGAATATAAGTTAATCATGAAACACAACGAAGGTTAAAAATGATTCTTTCTACTCAATAAAAAAAATGACCCTACTAAGGTCGTGATACGATGCCTAACTTGACCTATTTGTTTCTAAAATAAGTCCAGTCTAGGCATCATACCACTAATTCCCTAAAGTAAAGCCTTCAGTAAATCTTCATCTTATTGTCCACATAAATGATTCATTTCCATGTTAAATTATAAAAAATCATAACTATCTGGATCATGACCAATTCGACCATCACGATCTAATTTTGATATTCGTTCCATGTCCTCTTCTTTTAATTCAAAATCAAATAAAGAAAAGTTTTCTTTAATTCTTGAAGGTGTGACAGATTTTGGAATAATTATGGTATCCCGTTGTAAATGCCACCTTAAGATGATTTGTGCTGGTGTCTTTTCATATACTTTAGCAAGCTCTTGAATAAGTTCATCTTGTAAAATTGTACCTTTACCAAGTGGAGACCACGCAGTAAGAGCGATTTCTCTTTCATTACAAAAGTCAATTACAGATTTTTGCTGAAGGTATGGATGACACTCAACTTGGTTTACCATTGGTACAACATTAACCTTACTTTCTAATAGTGTAAGTTGTTTTTCACTATGGTTTGATACACCAGGTACACGAAGTAGTTTTTCTTCATATAAACGTTCGAGTGCGCGATAAGTATCGATAAACTTATCAGGAACTGGCCAATGTGTTAAATATAAATCAAGATAATCGATCCCTAGCAATTCAAGTGACCGTTCAAAAGCACGTAATGTTTCATCATATCCTTGCTCATCATTCCATACCTTTGTTGTAATAAATAGTTCTTCCCGAGGAATACCTGATGTTCGAATTGCTTCACCCACTTCTTTTTCATTTTCATAGTAACTTGCCGTATCAATGGCTCGGTATCCAACTTTAAGTGCCTCTGAAACAGCATTTATTGTTTCTTCGGGGTCAGTCATCATATAAACACCGAGTCCAACTTGTGGCATATGAACACCATTTCTTAATTTTTTCATCATCATCGTTAGATTCCCCCAATGTTAATCTATGGTTGTTTTACATTTTGCTCAAGACTTTTTTGATAGGTTTTAATAGCCTTATCTATCGCTAAACGTACAGGCTTTTTATAGTTTTCCAAATCTTTTTCCTCTAATTTCAATAGATTTTTATGTATTAATTCCTTGCACTCATCCCATGAGGCAAAAAATGTAGCTCCACTCATTGACACGCACTGTTGTATGTTTGCATCATCATCTAATTGAAACATTACAACTGCACCAGAAAAAATACCCTTTTTCCTTTCAGCGAGTACATGTCCAGATTCAATAAATTTATTATAATACGTATGTGCTACTTTTGTTTGTTTCATTTTAAAATACCATTGAATGATAACAAGGACTATAAATATTAGAAAGAAAAGTTCCATATGATCACCTATCTAATTGTTATTTTACCTTCTTTAGACAGGTCACTTTCAAAGTTTGGAGTTAGATGAATATGACCTGGCAATTGTGGTTCTTCTGCCCCATCAAAACAAAGTGTAACATGGCCTAATGAATAAAGGTTTTCATTAGCAACATTTCCTACTGCGGTAATCGTGTAAGTTCGATCTGAAATAGTTAATTCATCGCCAACCTTTACTTCACCTGTTTCCTCGTTACTAGCTGTAACTACACAAAAAGGTCTTAAATCTGCGGGTGCACTTTCATTAAAAAGAATTAATAATCCATCTTGCAACATCGCTTCTACATTAGATCCAACTTCTCTAATCTCTGCTGTATATTTCACTTAAAACCCTCCAAATTATTGTGACTACATTTAAATTGTATATGGATTTTTTTCTTAGTCTAATGTTGGTTATTGTTAATTTTTGTAAAGTAAGTTATAGATCAAGAGCAATAGGTATAAGTACAATTTGCATACACGTATATCTACTGCTCTTTCAAGACTTTAAAAAATATAATACTACCAAATTATGAATACAAACCAATGCTAAACAAGTAGGCAATTACAACCGCAATTGGACTTGAAATTTGTCTTGCGATTAAAAATGCCGGTGTTCCATATTTAATCGTTTCAGGCTTTGCTTGCATTAATGACATACCAACTGGGAAAAAGTCCCCACCAACTTGCGCGTTAATAGCAAATAAAGCTGGTAAAGCAAATTGTGGTGGAATTGCTCCTGCCGCAATTTGTGTACCTACTAACACACCAACTACCTGAGCCACGGCAGCCCCTGGGCCTAAAATTGGTGATAGAAGTGGGAAACTACATACAATCGATATAATTAATAGACCCCAAAGTGACGATCCAAGTGGAGAAATTGTATTTGCGATCCATTCACCAACACCAGTATATTGTACTAATGCAACTAAAATACTAACGAAGGCCATAAATGGAATAATCGTTTTTAACAGTAAATCAACTGTTTTTCTTCCTGAATCAAGAAACATAGAAACGACAGAACCAACAACTTCTCCTATTTTTGATAAAAGATTAAAAAGCGGATTACTTTTACCATCTGCTTCTTGTTGCTGATCTTTATCTGTCTGACTTGATTCGACCATAGCTTCTTCTTGTTCTACAGGTTCTTCTTCACTTTTTTGTACTTGCTGTTCTTGTTCACTTTCGTTTACAAGTTTAACATTGTTCTTTCGTACACCAGAAACATATAAATCTTCGACAATGTGCTCTGCTAATGGGCCAGCAGGACCAATAGCATTTAAATTAATTGTATAAACACCTTTTTGTGGATAAACACCACATCTTAAAGTCCCACCACAATTGATAATTGCACAAACAATTTCATCATCATTTGGTACTTCTTTAAAACCATCTACTGCTACAGCACCGATTTGATCTGCTATATGTTTAGCTAAGTCATGGACACCTCCACCTGTCATCGATAAAACTTTATTCTTTTTACCTTCACAGGCTAAATATAATGGTCCACCCCAGCCACCATTACCTTTTTCAACTTTAACCATTTTAGTCATTAGTTTCCCCTCCCTTTAAACTTCATAGTTATTTCTTCGAGCGATAATTGTAAAGACAATTTCAGTAATAATACCACTGATAACACCAACTACAATTCCTGTAATAATATAACGAATTGCTAAAGCTCCAACAGGTAAACCGAGTTGTTCGATTCCTTGAGCAACACCTAGCCAAACAAATAATTCAGCTGGGTTTGTGTGTGGAAATAAACTTGTCAATGGATGTCCATTTCTAAACATTGCTTCCATTAAACCTGGCTTTGACTTTTCTGGTAAAAATCTACCCATCGTTATACTTGCGGGGTTTCCAAGAAAGAAACCTGCAAATACAGGGAAGATTGAGTATTTGAGTATACTACTTTTTGCTAATACTTGACCTGCTTTTTCGATGCGGTCGTCACCTACAATATTTACAATAAATTGAATTAGCGTTAACATTCCGACGAGTATAGGGACTATTCCGGTAAACATGCCGACAAACGTTTCTCCTACGAATTCAAAGAAACCCATAAACGTTTCCGCAAAATTAACGACATTCGTCATATAAACTCCTCCTTTTAAGGATATTTTGTATACTTCGAGCAAATTTACCCTACTAAATGAAATTTCAGAAATATCAAATTTGTTGATGGCGCTTTCAAAAAAGTGGGGAAATGGGGGGTATTTCCCCACTACCCAACAAATTTCAATGAAATTGCTATTCTTGTAACAACACACTTACACGATAGCTACCATCTTTACTTGCAATTTCAAAAGCTTTTTGAATATCTTCTAAAGGTATCTTTGTTTCAATTAATTTTGAAACATCAACTTTTCCTTCGTTTAATAAGTTTGCAGATACAATAAAGTCATACGTGTCTGCTCCATAGGTTCCAATGAGTTCCATTTTTCGATAATGGATAAGGTTAGAATCAACATTTAATTCCGGAGCTGGATATCCTGCAGCAAATAGTAATACTCTACCATTTAATTCTTTTACCATTTCTAGTGCTTGATCATTTGCTCTTGTATTACCAACAGCTAAAATAACTGCATCTGCACCTTCCCCGTTTGTTAATTCTTTTACCCTCTCTACAGGATCATGTTCATTAACATCGATTACATTTAATCTCATAGAACGTGCAGCTTCAATTTTACTCTCCATCATTTCTGTAACGAGTACTTCTGCACCAAACGCTTTTGCAGCTAATGCGTTTAAAACACCCATTGTTCCTGCACCGATCACTACGACACGTTCCATTGGAGCTACTCTTAATCTTCTTAAACCACTTACGACTGTTGCTAGTGGTTCTAAGAAACCAGCTTCGCTAAATGAAAGGTCTGGATTCATTTTAATGATTGCGTTTGCATCTTTTACATGGTAAGTCGCAAAACCTAAGTGACCATAATATCCTTCATCATTTTTTTCCTTAAATGGATTAGGAGCATCTGTACATTCACTTGTAAGACCTTGTTGACAAACTTCACATTCGCCACAGTAATCGTAAGCTACCGCAACGTGATCACCTATTTTGAGGTCTTCACGAACATTTTCTCCCTTTTCCACAATGACTCCAGCACCTTCGTGCCCACCTGCCATTGGATATGGCTGATGTTCTCTTAAACCGAGCCATTGGCCAAAATCAGTTGTACAAATGTTACAAGTTTCTTGTTTAATTAAGACTTGATTTGGGCCTACTTTAGGTATCGGACCTTCATGTACTTCTGCTTGTTTTGCTTTCGTAAGTACAGCAAATTTTCTTGTTTCTGTCATTTTTATTCTCCTTTTCTCATGATGTCATTTTAACGATACATATAACTGATCATTTTATCGTGGCTTATGAATAATTTCTGCAAATGTTCTAAGTAGTTCTTTTGCCTCTTCTGTTGGACGTTGCCATACATTTCTACCAATCGCAACTCCATTAACTCCAACTTCAATAGCTTCATCTACTTGTTGAATTAACTCTTCTGTTGTACCAGCTTTACTTCCTCCGAGTAAAATAATTGGTACGTTAAAGGCGTTTACCCATTCTTTTAATGTATCCACATTTCCAGGATGAGCAGCTTTTAATATGTCTGCCCCTAGTTCGAATGCAGCCCGGTTAGCATCTGTTAAAACCTTACTTCTTTCTTCAGGGTCTTCGATTGGTTTAGATGTGAGTGGTTCAACTAAAACCGGCATGTCCCATTTTGCTGCCTCCTCAATAACAGAAGCAATTAACTTCATGGAACGCATTCTTTCTGCTGCTGGTCGATCCCAGAATAGAACAAGTTTCACACAGTCGTAACCTTTTCTAACAGCAAATTCAGGACTATAAGTTAAATGGTGTTCCAATTTTTCATTTTGTACCTCATAACTGAAAACATCAGCATTTAACATTCGTCCAGGCGCACCTTTACCTTCAAAAATATCTTTTGCTTGTCTTGAAAGGCCGTCGTTTAACAGTACTGCATCAACTTCAGGAATTTGTAATTCTCTTAAAACTTTAACAGGGTCTTCCAAACCTTGCATACTACCACCAATACCGTGGTCTACTGGTAAAACGAGTGTGTTACCTGTATCTTTTCTAAATATTCTAGATAGGCGTAGGGATTTTCCCATTATCATCCACTCCTTATATTATTATTGTTGCATATCTTTACCATTATCAAGAAGAAAAAATGTTCGTTTGTACGTATAATGGTATATTGGTATATTACTAGAAATTTTAGTATATGTCAATGATTAGTGACAGCGTTTTCGACAAAAAAGTTCTATTTTTGATAAGTTTTATTTCATTAATGTTCTTTCTCAACTGATCATTAAACCTAAATCCAAATAATACTTCTTTTAATTAAAAACTTTCCTTGCAAGCGACAATTATGATAAAGTCCATATAATTGTGTAAAAAGAATAGGCCATCTGATCGCCTTTAATGTACAATGTTTTTAACCACTAAAAAATTGTATATGGAGGCAGATCAAGATGACCCCCCCTACATTTTACATTGAAAACAGATGAAATATAAAACCTAATTGAACAATCCGTAAAAGATGATATTTCAAAAACAATTTTAACTACAGTATTTAATCAATTGATGGAACAACAAAGGACACAATACATTCAAGCCAATGAATACGAACGTTCTGATAGTCGAACAAGTCAACGTAATGGCTATTATGAAAGAAACTGGACTACCCGAATTGGCACTTTAGAATTAAAGGTACCTCGAACACGTGATGGTAAATTTTCGCCAACCGTATTTGAACGTTATCAAAGAAACGAAAAAGCACTACTCGTTTCTATGCTCGAAATGTATATTTCTGGTGTTTCAACACGTAAAGTATCGAATATAGTTGAACAGCTTTGTGGTTCTTCTGTATCTAAGTCATTTGTTTCTAAATTAACTGCTGAACTCGATCCAATGGTACAAGAATGGCGTAATCGATCACTTTCAGAAACAACGTTTCCTTACATCGTAACAGATGTACTTTATATTAAAGTTAGAGAAGACAACAGAGTTGTCTCAAAAAGTTGTCATATCGCTATCGGAATCAATGAAGATGGTGATAGAGAAATTATTGGTTTCATGATTCAAGATGGAGAAAGTGAATCTACGTGGACTAGCTTTTTTGAACACCTAAAAAATCGAGATTTAAAAGGCACAAAACTGATTATATCTGATGCCCATCATGGTTTAGTATCAGCTATACGAAAGTCTTTTACTGGTGTTTCATGGCAAAGATGTCAAGTCCATTTTATGAGAAACATACTCGATTATGTGCCTAAAAAGGATTCAAAGCCTTTTAGAGAAGCTTTAAAGTCAATATTCCGCATTACAGATATTGAAATAGCTCGTGATGCTAAAAATGAACTTATTGATAAATTCAATGATAATAAACGTTATGAAAAGGCCTGCAAAATTCTTGATGAAGGTTTTGAAGATGCCTTTCAATATACTGTCGTAGCGAATGGACATTCAAGACTTAAAAGCACAAACGCCATTGAACGTTTGAATCAAGAAGTCCGTAGACGAGAAAAAGTCATCCGTATATTTCCAAATACCGATTCCGCCACTCGACTAATAGGAGCCCTACTCATGGATATTCATGAGAAATGGATTGGATCAAGTAGGAAATATATTAAATTTTAAATTTTTGAATTGGGGGTACCCCCAATTCAAAAATCAAATACCTGAATTACTGGTTAAAACATTGTATTTGATTTTACACAGAATTGTGGACTTGACTCTTTTATAAGCCTTCCAGAGGGCAATCATTCCCTCAGAGTAAAAGTCTTCATATAAGTCTCCTGTAATTCCCAAGCGTTGAATTTGATAATGAATGCGTCCTTCATTTGTTTGAAAAAAAGTTTGAAAATCTTGTTTCATGCGAAAATCCTCCTAAAAAAGAATTTCCACTCGAGCGGTATTTGTAGCATAAAAGGGAATTACAACTTTTGCATCTTGGTATTTTTCGTGTTTTCGCTTCAAATTAAAGTTTTGAGCTATTCAGAGGATCTTTAAATCTTAAAAATTGGTTTTGTACGGGAAAAATGGGCCAAACTTAAAAAATGGCCATATTTTTAAAAAGAGGAAAAAGTTACTATATAAGGATAAAAGTAATTTTTGCAAAAAAGGCAACAAAAAATCGCCAGGATATTTTCTCCTGACGGTAGGTATGTAAGGAATATATATTGAAAATGTTATGACCGTTTTTGAGTAGAGTCCCTTTTATTATTATGTGGTGGGATGTCTATCGTGGATAAAGATTTATTTTCAAAGATCATCTGTTCCTAGGGGGGCACCTTTGAAAAGGTTAGTATGGCAGAGGATGAAAAAAGGGGGGGAAACAGTTGTATTCGTGTATTAGAAAAATGTGTGAATTAGTTTAATCTAAGAAAACTTGGAGGGTTTTTAATTGATTTACTTCGGGAATTTTTATTTTTTTGATCATTCCTTGTTTAATCATGTCAACGATATGCATAAGAGCATAGGAGCGTGTTAGTTGTGCTTGAAGATTTTGTTTGGATGTATTAAAAGATATTTTAGTTCCATTGTTGTAAAGAATATTAGAGCGGTAATTTCCTATTTTAAAGATATGAACGATGTTATTTACAAAAATCCAATTTGTATGAAAGAGTGAAGGTGAGCTCGTAGGAAAAGCTAAAATGTTAAAATGTTTACTAATAAAAATTGGGACTTTGTGTCTGAAGTTTGTATAGAAGATAGTTGCTTTTCTTCGTGCTTCATAGCTTGAGAAATAATATTGGCATGATTCTTGGATAATTTCAAAGGGTGTATTCGTACATTTATATATACCATGTTTCGTAAAAATTTTAGCGTTATATTTTATATGTTCATAAGGTTTAATCGCTAATGTGTCTAGATCTGCAATATAGTTTTCCATAAATTATTCCTCCATTCTAAATCCACCTTTCAAGTTCGTTTCTGACTGTGTTTTGTAAAAATAATTGTTCGATCGTCTCAAAAAAGAAAAATCATGGACTAATGTGTGATGAAATTACAAATCTCTACATATAATTATAGTTAAAAAGGACTATTCGTCAAGATGGGTAAATTTTCACAGAAAACATATATCAAATTCAAATGGAGTATTTTTGTGAGAAGTTTATAAGCAAACGAGC
>Ga0209487_1002374_pt1 | contig 15331 bp, 11 predicted proteins | sample Poulit2012_FD_187524 | JGI IMG/M metagenome (GOLD analysis project Ga0209487, IMG submission 187524) | Agricultural soil microbial communities from Georgia to study Nitrogen management - Poultry litter 2012 (SPAdes) (version 2) | ecosystem: Environmental > Terrestrial > Soil > Agricultural land... | reverse complement strand
GGAGTTCACGGGCCTTTTTACGGTAGGCCTTTTTAATCTCTTGTTCTGTGGCGTTTCGGTCAACACCCAGGATCTGGTAATAATCTTGTGCCACTTGTTGGTCGTGTTCCTTTCAGTTCAAGCGTCCAATGCCTGAAACCGTTTCTTGGTCGAAGCTCTATTATCGCGCGTAGTAGCTAGCTTGACAAAATCCTAGACAAGTACCGTGCGATGGCGCGAACTGCGGACATGGTTGATGGATAGTCCATCCGTGTCGGACCGACCACCCCGATCTTCGCGGCATCTCCGGGGCCGTACCCGGCGGCCACGACAGAGGTATCTCCCAGTGAGCCGAAGTTTTCGTCCCCGATGCGCACGGACAGTCCGTGCGCATCCTGTTCCATTTCAGTCAGCAGTTTGAGCAGCACGACTTGTTCTTCTAAGGCCTCAAGGATTGGGCCAATAGAGTAGCCGAAGTCTTGGGGCGACCGGGCAAGGTTGGCAGTACCAGCCAACAGCATACGGTCGCGATGGCCCTCTTCAGCAAGTAATTGCAGGGCGTGTCCCAACGCCCCGGCTAAGGCTTGGTCTTCGTGCGGTACTACCGCCTCGATCTCACTGAGCGCCTTGGTCAGATCGTATGGGCTGACATTATCCAGGTATTTCATGAACACTTGCGCCAGCACATCCAGCCGTTGTTGGTCTACAGGTTCATTGAGGTACACCACGCGCTGGTCGACCCGTCCGGTGGATAGAATCATAACCGCCAACATCCGATCTTCGGAGAGCAACACAAATTCCACCCGTCGGATCACCGAAGAATCCATGTGCGGATATTGCACGACGGCCACTTGGCGCGTCAGCTGCGATAGGACCTGCACGGTCGAGGCCATAATGTCGTCGATATCCTCGGCGTTATTCAGTAGAGTTTGTACCGCACGTCGTTCAGCCGCAGACAACGGACGAACCTCTGATATCCGATCTACGAAGTAGCGGTAACCTTTATCGGTTGGAATACGCCCCGATGAGGTATGTGGTGCTTCGATGAGCCCTTCATCTTCGAGGGCGGCCATGTCGTTTCGAACGGTAGCCGAAGACACACCGAGATCATGTCGCTCCACAAGTGCCTTGGATCCGACAGGCTCCCGGGAGGCAACATAGTCTTCCACAATTGCCTGTAAAACCTTCATACGACGTGGTTGATCAGTCATCCACCCTCCCCAGCAGTTAGCACTGTCGTTAGCTTAGTGCTAATGGTAGCTTGAATTCGCCTGTGATTACAGAATGACTTGAGCATTCTTCGCTGTGAACTGATCAGGCTTTGATAGCCTCGGATAGGTAGGTGAGCAGAAAGAGATGACCGCACGATGAATTGGGACCAGTGGGGGCCTTCCGATGTCATAGGCCGACGACCGGTGACGGCTCCGAAAAAAGTTGCTGCCGCTCAGGGCTTGGTAGTAGAAGATGCCGCATCTGGCTTCACCGGAGCGATTGTTCGGATCGAAAAATCCGGTGGTGTCCATCTTGTCGTGCTTGAAGGACGCCGCGGCGTGACTCGGTCATTTCCGCTGGGTTTGGGGTTCACCATCGACGGGCAAGCTATCAACCTGGTGCCTCCTACGCGATCGGCACCTCCTCAACAGAAGCGGACTGCTTCGGGCTCTCGCGCCGTCGGCACACAGCGCGCCAAGGTAGCGAAGGCTTCGCGTATCTGGGTTGAGGGCATCCATGACGCAGAGCTAGTTGAGAAAATCTGGGGCGATGATCTTCGGGTCGAAGGTGTAGTGGTCGAGCCGTTGCACGGCATTGACGATCTAGCCGGTGCCGTGCGAGCGTTTCAGCCCGAAAAACGACGCAGACTGGCGATCTTATTGGACCACCTCGTGCCTGGGTCAAAGGAAGAACGCATCGCAGCTGACGCCATGCAAGTTGCTGGAGCCCAGGACAATGTGCTGATCGTGGGCCACCCGTATGTCGATATTTGGCAGGCGGTAAAGCCAGAAGTGATCGGCATCAAAGCGTGGCCGGAAATTCCACGCAATGAAGACTGGAAAACTGGGATGCTGGCCAGGCTGGGACTCCCTCATAAAACACCGGCTGACATCGGATTAGGTTGGAAGAAGATTCTGGCACGGGTCAACAACTTCACCGATCTCGAGGCTGCACTCCTGGGCAAAGTTGAGCACATGATCGACTTTGTGACAGTCCACGATTAGCAAAATTCTTTCTGATTCGCCTTGTGATGGCGAGTCGAAGATGCAAACGGGTTTACACTGTTCTATAGCTCGTTAACCTCAGCACGTACTTCTAGCTGAATCAGATGTAAAGGATACGTACCGTGTCACAATCCCCTGGCACCTCAGATAAAGGCCGTAATACGACCACTCGTGGTCCCCTGACGCCATCTGAAGACCGTCAATGGGCAACAGTCGCTCACTTTGGTGCTTTCTTGGGTTTTGTTCCTTCGCTTGTGGTGTTCATCGTGTTCCGGTCCCGCGGACCGTTTTCTGAACAAGAAGCGAAAGAGGCGCTGAACTTCACGTTGCCGTTAACCATCGTGGCCATCGCTTTTAATATTTTGGCGTTCCTACCTGTGGTCGGCGCAATCTTTGGCGTGGTGGCTGTACTCATCTGGCTTTTCATGACGATTTCCGGTGTCATTGCGGGTATCGAGGTCAATAAAGGGCGTCCTTACCGCTACCCCTTCAATCTTCGGATTATCCGATAGTCATTCGCTGCGATTAAAACCCAGCCAACCGCCGGGTGATGGCATCGTCCAGGAGCCGACCGCGAAGCGTGGGGACGATCTTGCCCCGGTCTAAGGCGCTCGGCTCAATGAGTCCTTGTGTGGCTAAAAGTTCTGCCTCAGTCTTGGCCCGCTGAGCTGTTTCAGGATCGTATTCCTCAAATACCGCCGTATCGAGGCCCTCAGCCAGACGGACCCCGAGCATAATTTTTTCTAATAGTCTGGCGTCGTCATCTGGGATTTCATGACCAATCGCCGGTGAGATATTGTCCAAGACACGCGACGCATAGGCTGCAGGATGTTTTGCATTCCACCACCGGAGGCCAGCCATATGTGAGTGGGCTCCGGGACCAATTCCCCACCAGTCTTGGTCTCGCCAATATGCGAGGTTGTGCTGGGATTGATGGATGCCGCGGTGGTCTGGGTCGTAAGCCCAGTTTGAAATTTCGTACCAGCGATATCCCGCCGCGCTGAGGCGTTCTTCTGTTACAAGATACTTATCGGCTTGATCATCTGGGTCGGTATTCGGGTAGACGCCGCGCCTAATCTGAGCCGCAAGTTTAGTGCCCTCTTCAACGATCAAACCGTAGGCAGAGAGGTGATCGGGCTGCAATCCCAAAGCCGTATCGAGCGAAGCCTGCCAGTCCTCTAAGGATTCCCCGGGTGTGCCAAAGATCAGGTCCAATGACATTTCCAAGTTGGCAGCACGGATCCATTGGGCGGCTGTGACGATATTGTCCGGGTTATGTGTACGTTCAAGCACCTGCAGTACGTGCCCCACGGAGGATTGCATGCCCATTGAGATGCGGTTGAATCCCCCGTCGGCTAGCTCTTGGACACTCTGTGCTGTCAAAGAATCTGGGTTCGCCTCCGTGGTGATTTCAGCACCGGAGCGAATACCAAATAGTTGCTCTGCACGGGACAAAATCGCCGTGAGATCTTCGGCTGCTAACAGCGTCGGAGTACCGCCCCCAAAGAACACTGAGTGCAAAGGCTTGGGCTCGGTACCAGATTTTTCAAAGAGGGTGGCAGCATATTCAAGCTCTTTGATAGCGGTAGCCGCGAAACTATCGTGCGATGCACCAGGTCCCATATCCGGTGAGATATAGGTATTGAAATCGCAATACCCACACCGGGTGAGACAAAACGGCACATGCACATACAGTGAAAAGGTGCGCTCTGCGTCATTGACGGCAGAGCTAACAAAATCCGGCAGAAGCTGCGGGATTGAGGAAATTTCGGTTTGGTTCAAGGATTACTTGCTGTCCGTATCTGTTGATAGGGCGGCGATGAAGGCTTCTTGGGGTACCTCCACGGTGCCCACCATCTTCATGCGCTTCTTACCTTCTTTTTGTTTTTCGAGCAGTTTACGCTTCCGTGAAATGTCACCGCCGTAGCACTTGGATAAAACGTCTTTTCGGATCGCCCGAATATTCTCGCGGGCAATGATACGGGAACCGATAGCAGCCTGAATTGGTACCTCGAACTGCTGCCGCGGAATGAGTTCCTTGAGTTTTGACGTCATTTTCACGCCGTAAGAATATGCGTGATCCCGGTGAGTGATCGCAGAGAATGCGTCGACCGTATCCCCTTGCAACAAAATATCGACTTTCACAAGATCAGCAATCTGTGAACCATCTCGCTGCCAGTTCAATGAGGCGTAGCCTTTGGTTCGGGATTTGAGCAGGTCGAAGTAATCAAACACGATTTCAGCCAGGGGAATCCAATATCGAATTTCAACCCGTTCTTCTGATAGGTAGTCCATCCCTTTGAGTTGTCCGCGCTTACTCTGGGACAGTTCCATGACCGCGCCGATGAATTCGGAAGGCACAATAATAGTGGCCATCGCCATAGGTTCTTCGACTTGAAGAATCTTTCCTTCTGGAAATTCCGACGGGTTGGTCACTGTTACTACGGTGCCGTCTTCAATGGTGACCTTGTACACGACGTTGGGTGCCGTGGAGATTAAGTCAAGATTATATTCTCGTTCGAGTCGTTCACGGACGATCTCGAGGTGTAGCAGTCCCAAAAAGCCGACGCGGAAGCCGAAACCCAACGCGACCGATGTTTCAGGTTCATAGGATAGTGCCGCGTCATTGAGCTGCAATTTTTCTAGCGCATCACGCAATGCCGGGTAGTCCGAACCATCAATTGGGTAGAGCCCTGAAAACACCATGGGCTGGGGTTCTCGGTATCCCCCAATAGGTTCGGGTGCAGGATTTTGCTTGGAGGTCACCGTATCGCCGACTTTGGATTCAGAGACGTCCTTGACCCCGGTGATGAGGTAACCGACCTCGCCCACACCCAGCCCGTCACCAGGGATAGCATCTGGTGAATAGACGCCGGTTTCTTGCAGCTCATAGTCGGAGCCGGTTGCCATCATCTTGATTCCCTGGCGCGGCTGCAGTCTGCCGTCAACCATTCGAACGTAAGTGATCACACCGCGGTACGTGTCGTAAATGGAGTCAAAGATCATGGCTCGGGCGGGTGCGTCAACGGCGCCGGAGGGGGCCGGAACCGTATTGACCACACGATCAAGCAGGGCCTCAACGCCCTCTCCGGTCTTACCGGATACTTTCAGCACGTCGTCTGGGTCAACCCCGATGAGATTAGAAATCTCCAGTGCATAACGTTCCGGTTCTGCGGCTGGTAAATCAATCTTATTGAGGACTGGAATGATTTCCAGCTCGTGTTCCATCGCCAAATACAGATTGGCTAACGTTTGGGCCTCAATACCTTGGGCCGCATCAACTAATAGGATGGCCCCTTCGCAGGCCGCAAGGGAGCGAGACACCTCATAAGCGAAGTCAACGTGTCCCGGGGTATCGATCATATTGAGGATGTAATCGGTGCCGTCAACCTGCCAGGGCATACGGACTGCCTGGGATTTGATGGTGATCCCACGTTCGCGCTCGATATCCATGGAATCGAGAAATTGATTCTGCATTTCTCGTGGAGTCACCACGTTGGTGTTTTGCAGCATACGATCGGCAAGTGTGGACTTGCCGTGGTCAATATGCGCGACAATACAGAAATTCCGTATGACCGAGGGGTCAGTCGAACCGGGTTGAGGCGGGTTGGACGCCACTGGCGACACGTGCACCATCCTTCGTGTGTTATAAGTTTGAGGCTCAAAACTTCGCGAGCATCACCGCGTGTGCTCGTTGCTCTATTCTTTCATGTTTTGAATCTAGTAGCGACAACATATCGGGTTGTCCCTGGCGAGCTGAAGTGTAGCAACGCTGTCACGCAACCGGGCTTCTTGAAGAGATTCGCTGTCTATATTGAATTTTGGTAAACTATACCGCTGTGTGTCCGCGCAGGTCGACGGGCACTCTTAATCAGGCTTTCCAAGGTGCCCCCACACCGCTCAGTCGTCTGATTAGGAATACCCTCCCCGACCCATATTTCAAGAATGAATAGGACCAAGATTGGCTAATCTTAAATCTTCGAAGAAACGCGCGATTACGAATGAAAAACGTCGCGAGCGCAACACCGCTATCAAGTCTGAACTCAAAACCTTACTCCGCAAGGTAGATAAGGCAGTTGAAGCTGGCGATAAGGCAGCAGCCGAGAAGGCTCTTGCAGTTGCCAGCCGCAAGCTGGATAAGGCTGTTAGCAAAGGAGCAATCCACCGTAACCAGGCTGCTAACCGCAAATCGGGTGCAGCTGCTCGTGTTAACGCGCTGGATGCCTAAGCTCTAAAGCTACGAGGCCGTCACGATCATCGTGGCGGCCTCGATTGTTTAAGGCACTAACGTCGTCCGGCTAGCGTCGCTACTTTCGTCACCATACGTTCAATAGCAAATTCCGCATCCCGTGCTTGCCCTTTTGCTTCTGCGTCTGCACGCGCGATGAGCTCTAAAGCGCCAGCGATATTCACAGGTGTCCAGTGCCGTGCAGTGGCGGTGACACGTTGTACTTGCCAGGGTGCCATGCCTAGGATGGAGGCCATCTCACCGCGAGGCAGTTTGGCATCAATAATGCGAGCTACCTGACGTGCCTTGAGGGCGAAAGAAGCGCTGACGGCCACAGGCTGAACCCCAGTGGCAAACGCATGCCGCAGTAAAGCAATCGCCGAACCAAGATCACCGTCGAGAGCAGCGTCGGCCACTTTAAACGCGGTAGCTTGGACCCGCCCGCCGTAGTATTGTTCCACCACACGCTCAGTAATGGTGCCTTCAGTATCAGCGATTAATTGATGGGCTGCGGCGGCAAGTTCACCAAGGTTCTCGCCGATAGCATCTGCAAGGGCACGGATCGCTTCAGCATCAATCCGACGGCGAGCGCTTCGAAACTCTGCCTGCAAGAAATCGAGACGGTCCCGATCAGATTTAATAGGCCTTGCTTCGACAAACTGCCCGGCTTTTTTCATAGCGTCCAAGAGACGCTTTCCTCGCGTTCCTCCCCCGTGGAGTCCAAGCAAGGTGACATCGGGATTGGGGTTTTGCACGTACTCCAGTCCATCTGTCACGAAAGCATCCGTCATCTTGTGCATATCGTTGAAGATCAGCAACTTTTTTTCGCCAAAGAGTGATGGGCTGGCGAGTACGTGCAGTTCGCCCGATTGATACTCGGCGGCTGACTGGTGGTGGACTTCAGTGTCTGGTTCGGCCTGTTTAAGCTGTGTTTTGATGGACTCTGTGACTCGGGTGTGGATGTAGTCTTCACTGCCTTGGACCAGAATCAGCTGGTCTACAGACACGTTTCGCCACGAGGTGTCAGCTGATTTCTTTCGTCGAGGAGAAGCCATGGTTCTGAGTCTATCGTTCTGCTGCCAGGTATGTCGGACTGTGCTGCAACGTCACAGAAAAGGTTCCGTGCAGATCTGTTCGTCTGATCTCGGCCTCGGGTTCTAATGCTTCAAGGATGACATCGTGCGGGTGGCCATAGGTATTCTCTGCCCCGACACCGATCAGTGCAATGGATGGACGCGTATGTTCAATGAGATCCGTCCCGCCGTTTTTTGCGCCGTGATGTGGCAACTTCAGTATGTCGATATTCTCGGGGATACGTTCTTCAGCTAGCAGCCGTGCTGTGGCCTCCTCTTCGATGTCACCGGTGAACAGGGCGGTCGCTACCCCACCGTGGCGATATATTTCGACCAGTAAGACGATTGAGGCATCGTTTTCGTTGACCGTGCGACCATCGGCGCTTAGGATCGTCCACCGTATCTGTACTGGGTGGTCTTGGTCCTCACGTGCATGGTCAATGATATGCACGGCTGGTTCGGATATCTGTTGAGCATGTGGTGGTAGATCCGTGACGTGTGCTGTGTAGTTTGGATCGGTACCGGTCGAGTAGATGATGCGCTCAGGCTTGCCGTAGTCTAATACGCCCTGGATGCCACCAACGTGGTCAGCGTGCAAATGCGTGATGATGAGAACGTCGATGCGGGCAATTTCAGCATCTTGCAGACATCGGTGGGCAAGGTCGGCATCTGGGCCGGTGTCAATTACCATGGCCGAGTCCGGACCGGTTCGTACCAAGAACATATCGCCCTGGCCGACATCGCAGCCAACGAGGTCCCAGTCTGGACCCAGCTGTGCCGATCGGGTCGGCCAAAAGACTGCCACATGGGCTACTACTGCCACCACCACGACCAGATACTGCAGAGCATTCAAACCAGTGAGCCGGGTGCAGACTGCTTGGCTTAGGCGTTGCCACAAAGGAGTCGAGAAGTCGAGCCGCACGGGCGGTTGTCTTCGTCTTTGCAGGCGCAGTAGTTTCACCATGATGATGGCGGTAGCTGCCCAATGCAGAATGATGAGCAAAGCACCAGCTGGTCCTTCGGGCCATGGCAGGGTTGCTGCGGGAAGGGTCGTCACGGTGGTGGCGATCCATCCGATCGCTGTAGCAGGCAATGCCACGGCATGCAGTATGAGCTGTGAGACTGCTGGGGCGACCACGGTAAGCGCTGCAGCGATCGTGCCAGGAACGGTAATCAGCGGCAGCAAGGGTGTGGCAAAGACATTTGCCACTATCGAGTACACGCTGATGTAATCGATGAAGGTCAGAAGCAAGGGTTGGCACGCTAGTTGCGCCGCAGTTGAGATGGCCAAGGAAGAACTCAGTTGGCTTGCCCAGAAGTCCGGAAGAATTTTGGCACATATCGGATGCAGCCAGCGTTCTAGGGGTTGAGCACCCAGCACAATTCCTGCTGTAGCGGCTACGGAGAGTTGGAAGCCAACTTCGTGGACGAGCTCAGGAGAAATTGTCAGAATGATGATGGTCGACAGCGCAAGGATAGGGAGTGCCTGAGCACCGCGACCGTAAAAGACAGCCCAGGCACCGATAGCTCCCATGACGGCAGCTCGAATAATTGACGGTTGCATTCCGACGATTTGAACGAATAACAGTAGGGTGCCTAAAAACGCGGCGATCACGATGGGGCGTGGCAGGCGCAAGCTGCGAAATAAGATAGTGGCGGCTGAAGCGATCAACGAGGTATGGGCGCCGGAGACAGCTGAAAGGTGGCTGAGACCAGAGACTTTCATTGCCTCATCTATGGTTTCGGATTGTTGGGAACGGTCCCCCAGGATGAGCCCGGGTAATAGGTCTGGGCCGTAACCGACTGTTTGGTCTGCTTCGTCTCGAAGAGTAGAACGGAGTACATCTCGGCCGTTCATGGTCGGAGTCGTTAAGCCATCACTGCATCCACCCGGTTGCGCAGCATTCATGGCCTGGACAAATACCGTCGCGTCAGTGTCGGTGACCCGTCCTAGAAAACACGCGTAATCATCTGTGGTCAGCTCTGCCCAGGTTTCATCGGCCGAGATCACAATCTTGGCTGGGTGTGGTGTTGGAATCAGCTCTCGTCCGAAGTGTTCCACCTCAGCGGTGACGAACCAGTTAGCACCAAAGGGGCCATCCCGTTCTACAGGATCCGTCACGAGCCGCACGGACATCGTCGCGGTGCCTGAGTCGCTGATGAAATCACTCCAGCCGGACTCCTCTGCTGCGATGCGCTGTTGGTGGGTAAGAAATGCGGCAGGAGTTGCTAGCCAACAGGCAATGGCGAGAAGCAGGATACAGTAAACGAAGCTATTTCTGCGTCGGAAGCTCGCTATGAAAACCACAGCACTGGTACCCACGAGCACCAACAGAAGCGGTAGGTATTGCGCCCAGGCGGAGGACATCTGAGGCATGACGAAACACACTGCAGCAGTCAGTCCGGCTGCCGGGACCAGGCGGATATCAATCGGAGCAGCGATATCGTCCGGTTTGATATGGCGCGTGGACATTACCAGGTCACCAGGCCATCGAGCCGCTCCCGTGTGGCCGGTCCAATCCCAGAGACTGCTTCAAGGTCGGCTAACTGGGTGAAGGGCCCATGTTGTTCTCGATGCGCGATGATGTCGGCAGCTGTCGCTGGTCCTATCCCGGGCAACGTTTCTAATTCGGCGCTATCAGCTGTATTGACATTCACCTTTGGGGCAGCGTCTGTGCCACCTGGGGCTCCACTATGGGTTGGTGGGCCTTGAGCGTTTGTGTCCGTAGCGGTTTCTTGATTTGGCACCAGAATATAGTCACCGTCGTTGACAGCCGCAGCGAGGTTTAGCGCATCCAGCTGCGCAGCGTCGGTTGGTCCGCCGGCGCTCTCAATAGCATCAACGACTCGAGAATCTGGACCAAGCTCAACGATACCGGGACGTTTTACTTCACCTGCCACGTGGACAATGGTCGTTTCGCTGGCAGGCGTCTCGACTACGGGTGCCGGCTCATCTGAGGGGTCCACGCTTTCACTTTCGCCCCTATTGACGGCAACGGTAGGTTCCGGTACGTCCGGCCGATCGGTGACAAGCCAGCGGAACCCGTAAACCGTCAGGACCACGACGATCAACATCAGCACGGCTGATAAGGCCACTTTGGTACGCCAGATGGGTGGCTTGTGCTGCTCGATGCGCTCCAGATGTTTTGCCATACAACCAGCATGGCTGGCTCTGACCATGAGCTGTCCCAGTCAGACGCCCATTGTGGATAACGCCCGAACACCCCGAAGCCTGTGGATACTGGGCTAGTAGATCACGCGCTGCCGTAACTTGCGTAGTCGAGGTCGGGACTGATCGACACGCCAAGCGCTCCTAGTCCCAGATGGGCCGCTAACACTGCCGGGAGTCGAACCACGGGCACTGGCATAGAGGAATGTTCTTGCAGTTCTGCGGCGAGCTGATGTGCAGTATCGAAATCGCCGTAGGCCTGCACGCTTAGTCGCACCGGTCGTTCTGCCCCAAGCACGATATCTGTGATGACTGCTAACGCTTTCGCTTCGCTTCGTGGTCGATCAAGAAGTTCAATGGCTCCATTTTGCAGGTGCATAACGGGGCGGACTTGCAAGAGCTGGCCGAGTAGTCCCGTGAGTGCTGAAATTCGTCCGCCTTTTCGTAACGTATCCAGATTGGGCACGGTAAAAATCGTCTGGCCAACTTTGGCCTGGCGAGCCGCAATACTTGTGAGAAATTGCGTGGAGAGTCCAAGCCGGGTGCGTAATAACACGTCAAGCACCGCATTGCCCAGCGCCATCCCCGCGTTATAGGAGTCCAGAACGGTCACCGGTATGGGTGACGTTTGGGCGGCTACCCGTGCGGCATCGGTCGTACCGGATAACTTCGACGATAAATGAATCGACAGGATGTGACCGTACCCTTGTTCGGCGATGTGTCGATAGGTGGCCGAAAAATGACCGGGTGACGGGCGCGAGGTTCGCAAAGGCGTGCCCGCCGCAAGGGCAATCGACAGGTCCTGATGCAAAATTTCGTCGTCTTCAGTGTATATTTGCTCACCGATCATCACCGGAATGGGCACGACAAACAGTTCTGAGCCCGTCGGGAGTTTAAAGACTTCGTTCGGTAGCGCAGCCGAGCTATCGGTAACGATCGCAAGACGTTCGCGCCGTGGAGGCTTAATGTAGCGTGCCCAACCGACCGCCTCGCTGCGTATATCACGCGAGCGGGCGGCCAGTCGGGCGATCCAATCAGCTACCTCGGTCATCGAGGCTTAGCCCACCACAAAGTTGACGAGCTTGCCTTTGACGACGATGACCTTGCGAATATCTTTTTCTCCAATGGCACGTTGGACGTTGTCAGATGCTCGTGCGAGGGCTTCTAAGTCTTCATCGGAAATATCTGCTGGCACTTCGAAGCGGTCCCGCAGTTTCCCTTGTACCTGGGCGATCACGGTGATGCTGTCTTCCACGAGTAAGGACTCGTCAACTTCCAACCAGGTAGAACGTGCCACCGATGGTTCGTGCCCGAGCAGAGCCCACATGTCTTCGGCAGTGTAGGGGGCAACCAACGACAGCAGCTGGGCAACCACTTCGGTAGCTTCTCGAACCGCTGGATCGGCAGCGCCTGCTCCCTGATCAATTTCCTTACGCGTCGCATTGACCAGCTCCATGGTGCGGGCGACCACCACGTTGAATTTCTGATCATCCATCAGCGCTTCCACCTCATGCACGATCTTGTGCGTGGTCTGACGCAGCTCAAGTGACCCGGTTGACGGATCAGCTCCCGGGGCTGAGTCAGCATAATGGACGTCCTGAGCAAGTCGCCACGCGCGTGCCAAAAACTTCAATGAGGCAGCTGGTGAAACATCCGCCCAGTCAATGTCATCTTCTGGCGGGGAGGCGAACACCATGGTTAAACGCACCGCGTCAACACCGAAGGCATCCAGCTGTTCTCCCAGGGCAACGCCGTTACCCAAGGATTTCGACATCGCTTTTCCGCCGTTGAGCACCTGTCCCTGGTTCAACAAGCGAGTAAAGGGCTCGGTAAAACTGACGAGCCCCATGTCGTAGAGGGCTTTGGTAAAGAAGCGGGAGTACAGCAGGTGCAAGATGGCGTGTTCTACGCCGCCCACATACTGGTCCACCGGTGCCCAGCGGTCCAGTCTGTCGCGGTCCCAGACTTCTTCCTCATTTCCTGAATCCACGAAGCGCATGTAGTACCAGGATGAGTCGACAAATGTGTCCATGGTGTCAGTATCACGTTTGGCGGCTCCGCCACACGATGGACATGCCACATTCACCCAGTCTTCGGCGGCTTCCAAGGGAGATTGCCCCTTGGGAGCCAACTGTTGGCCCTGAAGATTTTTTGGCAGTTCGACCGGCAGCTGCTCTGCTGGTACCGGCACCAGGCCACAGTCATCACAGTGGATGATCGGAATCGGCGTCCCCCAGAAACGCTGACGCGATAACAGCCAGTCACGCAGCCGGTAGTTGACTGACTGATACCCGGTGCCTTTGGCCTCGAGTAATTCAATGGCTTTGGAAATCGCAGCTTCACCGGAAAGCCCATCGAGCTCACCTGAGTTCACATTCGTGCCGGGGCCGGTGGTGGCGATCCCGGTTTCTTCGGGATTATCTTCGCCCGTATCAACGACCGTACGAACTGGCAGCTCCATAGCGCGCGCAAAGTCCATATCACGTTGATCGTGAGCTGGCACGGCCATGATGGCACCGGTACCGTAATCGGACAGGACATAGTCGGATGCCCACACCGGTACGCGCTCGCCAGATAGCGGGTTAATCCCGTAGCGACCCAAGAACACACCGGTTTTCGGACGATCCGCGGCTTGGCGATCGATATCCGAAACGTGTTTGAGTTCTTCCCGATAAGCCTCTAAGGCCTCAGCATGCTCGGAGGTTACTAACTCTTCAGCCAGGTCTGCGTCAGCGGCGACCACCATAAAGGTGGCTCCGTAGAGCGTATCTGGTCGGGTCGTGTACACCTCAACGTCGGGACCGTCTTCGATGGAGAAGGTGACGGTGGCACCGGTAGATTTGCCAATCCAGTTGCGCTGCATATTCAAGACACGCTCGGGCCAGTGCCCTTCCAAAGCGTCCATATCTTGCAGCAGTCGTTCGGCATAGGCAGTGATTTTGAAATACCACTGCTCAAGTGCTTTTTTAGTGACTTCCGTGCCGCAGCGCTCGCAGGCGCCATCAACGACCTGTTCATTAGCCAACACTGTCTGGTCTTTCGGGCACCAATTGACCTGCGATTTTTTCCGGTAGGTCAACCCACGTTCGTAGAACTTCAAAAACAGCCATTGGGTCCAGCGGTAGTACTCGGGATCCGAGGTGTGCAGCACCGTATCCCAGTCCACAGAGATCGCATACCGTTCAAAAGAAGTGCGCTGCGTATCGATATTCTGGTACGTCCATTCAGCAGGATGGGCGTCACGCGCGATCGCAGCGTTTTCGGCGGGAAGACCAAAGGAGTCCCAACCGATAGGGTGTAGCACATCGTAACCGCGGAGCATCAGGTAGCGAGCAACGACGTCCCCCATAGCAAACGCTTCGGCATGTCCCATGTGAAGGTCACCGGAGGGGTAGGGGAACATATCTAGCACGTATTTACGCGGTCGTTTACCGTCGTCTGCGGCTTTAAAAACCTTGTTCTTTTCCCAGTAGCCAGCCCAGCGCTGCTCAATGGCAGAAAACGAATATTCTTCGCGCTCGGTTCCAGCTTGCTTCGATGTGTTCGTCACGATGTCCTGTCTACAATTTCTACGAAAGGTCAAATCTTGTTTCAGTCTATTAGTCTAACGTCTCTCATCAACCGGCCACCCAATCGCATGCTCAATTGCCGCGTGCCAGCCAGCAATGAGGCGACGTCGTTGCTCGGGGTCGATTTCTGGTGTCCAGCTTCCTCCAGAGCGCCATAGGCTGCGCAAGTCCTCGGTAGATTCCCACACGCCCACCCCCAGTCCTGCGGCATAAGCCGCTCCTCGGGCTGTCGTCTCCACGTCAGCGGAGCGATGCACTGCGACATCCAAGATATCGGCTTGGAACTGCATGAGCTGGTCATTGACGCTCATACCGCCATCAACGTTGAGTCGTTGGAGTTTATGCCCGGTGTCCGCTTCGACAGCGGTGATGACATCAAGGGTTTGGTAAGCGGTGGCATCCAGCGCGGCCCGGGCGATATGCCCGGCGGTGGCGTAGCTGGTCAGCCCGATGATCGTCCCGGAGGCATCGGCGCGCCACCAGGGCGCAAACAGGCCGGAAAAAGCTGGTACGAAATAGACCCCACCATGGTCTGCGACGCTAGTGGCCAACGTCTCGATCTCGGCTGAGGTGCGGATAATGCCCAGTTGATCGCGTAGCCACTGGACCACCGACCCGGCCTGGGCAATAGATCCTTCCAGGGCATAGACCGGGTCTGCATCGGGCAGTTGATAAGCCACGGTTGTGAGCAGCCCGCTGGTGGAAAAGACTGGTTTAGACCCGGTGTTATACAATAGAAAACACCCGGTGCCATACGTATTTTTCGCCTCCCCCGCCGAGAAAATCGTTTGCCCAAAGCTCGCGGCCTGTTGATCACCGAGGACCCCGGTGATGGGGACGCCAGCGATCGCTAGACCTGGGGCCACAGTGCCGTAGTCATAAACCGACGGATGGATATCAGGCAGCGCAGTTTCCAGAATCTTCGGCTCCATTCCAAAAACACTGCCCAGTTCAAAATCCCATTGGCCCGTTCGGATATCCATCAACGCAGTACGTGAGGCGTTCGTGATATCCGTGGCATGGACCTCCCCACGCGTCAGATTCCAGATGATCCACGAATCAATGGTGCCGAAGCGTAGGTGACCTTGCTCGGCCAG
>Ga0209487_1002373_pt1 | contig 15335 bp, 14 predicted proteins | sample Poulit2012_FD_187524 | JGI IMG/M metagenome (GOLD analysis project Ga0209487, IMG submission 187524) | Agricultural soil microbial communities from Georgia to study Nitrogen management - Poultry litter 2012 (SPAdes) (version 2) | ecosystem: Environmental > Terrestrial > Soil > Agricultural land... | reverse complement strand
CCCTGCGGTGATTGTCATATCCAACCCGGCCAAAACTTGGCCAGCGTCATAGCCGGCAACCACCCCTCGAGCTGTTAATAAAGGTGTCATCAGGCGGCCCACGATGCCAGGAGGTCGGTGTCTGTGCCTAAATACGCGGTGATCACCGCTGGATCATCCCGAATGTCATTTGGCGTTCCACTCGCAATAATTTTCCCGGCATCCAAAACAGAGATGCGATCAGCCAAAGAGAATACCGTTTGCATATCGTGTTCAACCAATAAAATGGCGTACTGACCTTTAAGCTGCTCAATAAGCGCCGCCAATCGTGGCGTTTCGTCCGGGCCCATCCCTGCCATGGGCTCATCTAATAACAACACCTCGGGCTCACTGGCCAAGGCTAAGGCAAACTCCAGCTTACGCTGCTCTCCGTGAGCCAACAAGCCGGCCGTTTTATTGAGCGTCTCAAGCGTTATCCCGCATTGACGTGCTAATGCCATTGCCTGTTCCAGCAAATCCGCTTGCGCATTACGCGGCACCCAAAACCGGAAGCTACTGCCAGCAGCCGCCTGGACGGCAAACAATAAATTATCGTTCACCGTAAGGTTTTTAAAAATGTTGGTGACCTGAAAAGAGCGCGCCAAACCCCGTGCAACGCGCTCATGTGGCGCCAAACGGGTGATATCTTCACCCAACAACGTGAGCGATCCGGCCGCAGGAAACAGGCCACCGGCCAGTAATTGGATAAGCGTTGATTTACCCGCGCCATTTGGCCCAATTAACCCATGCACCTCACCCGGGAATAATGACAACGACACATTATCCGTTGCGCGCAAGGCCCCAAAATTATGGACCAGATTATTGCAAGACAATACGGGAGAAATTAAATTCATACCGCCATGACCCCGAACCCTATCAAAATGACATTAACGTGTCCGCTGCAAGCTTGCCAAGCCCCTGGGAGCAACAAAAACGACAAACAGCAATAGTAGTCCCAGCGGCAAATGCCAGAACTCCGTCCATTGCCGTAAAAACTCTTCCAAACCCAAGATAATGGCAGCCCCTAACACGCCCCCATAACGTAATCCCATCCCACCCACCAATACCATAATGATGTAATCGGCCGACTGCGTCCAGTGTAATAACGCCGGTGACACAAATTGATTCAAATCAGCCAACAACGCTCCCGCCAGCCCTGCCACCGCACCACTAATAACAAAAGCCACAAGCTTTAAGCGAAACACAGGATAGCCTAATGCCTGCATACGATTTTCATTCTCCCGGATGCCTATCAGCGCCATACCAAAATGCGACCTTATTAATCGAGAGAATGCCACCAGCAAGGCAATGAACACCGCCAAAACAACATAATAAAAAATAATTTCGTTATCCGTATCCAACCCCAAAATATTGACGCGCTCATATAAGTTAAAGCCGTCTTCCCCGCCATACTGCCGTAAGGATACGAAAAAGTAATACACCATTTGCGCAAATGCGAGGGTAATCATAATGAAATACACCCCATGGGTACGCAAGGAAATTACACCAATCAACCAGGCCAAGGCCGCAGAAAAAAGCACTGCTGCGGGCCACACCAACCATACCGCCTCCCACTGGGCATCGAGCATCATGGCGACCACATAAGCGCCGGCACCCACAAAAGCGGCATGGCCCAACGCCACCATGCCACCGTAACCCAATATGAGGTTTAAGCTGGTGGCTGCCACACCAATAATGAGCACACGCGTCATGAATGAGACGTAAAAGTCTAACCCCAGACTTCCCACCAACCATGGGAACACGAGCAAACTCAGCAAACCTGCCCATTCGAGCAGGCGGTGGCGTCTAAATAACAGCATCATGACGAACCTTGTACCGGGAATAAACCCGAGGGTCGAAAGGCCAATACCACTGCCATCAGAATATAAATAGACATCGCCGCCAGCGTTGGGCCCACACTGGATGCCACAGCAGGGCTAAAAAACTCCCGTAACGCCATCGGCAAAAACGCACGCCCTGCAGTATCCACCATGCCCACCAGCAAGGCGCCGGCAAACGCACCCCGCACCGAGCCAATCCCACCGATAACAATACAGACAAGCACTAAAATCAAAACATCTTCGCCCATGCCAATTTTGACAGCCGTTAATGGCCCTAACAACGCCCCGGAAACCGCCGCAAGCATGGCACCAAGCACAAACACCCCCAGGAACAACAACGGTACGCGCACCCCCATCAGCCTGGCCATGGTACGGTTTGAGGCGCCGGCCCGGATCCAAACGCCCGCACGGGTACGTGTCACAAACACATATAAGGCCAGTGCAATCAGCAAGCCCACGCCAATAATCATGAGCCGATAGGCGGGATACGCCAAATCCGGCAACAAGGTAACCGGCCCCGACAAACTGGCCGGCATGCTCAGCATCAGCGGCGCTGACCCCCAAATCAGCTTGACACTATCATTGGCAATCAATATCACCGCATAGGTTGCCAACACTTGAAGCAAATGGCCTTTTTCTGCCAGGTGGCGCATTAATAAAAGTTCTACAACCACGCCAATCAGGCCCGTTACCACCGCAGCTACCACAACCGCCAGCAAAAACGACCCCGTATTGCCCATGGTGGCGGCGGCAACATAAGCCCCCACCATGTACAGCGAGCCATGGGCCAGGTTCAGCACATCCATAATGCCAAACACCAGGGTTAGCCCGGCAGCAATCAAAAACAGCATGAGGCCAAATTGCAGCCCGTTTAACAGCTGCTCAAAGAGCAAAGTGCTTGTCATAAGTTACATGGGGCAATCGTCAACGTAGCTGTCCTGGTAATCGGCGATGACCTCACCAATGAGCTTATTGGTTACGCGACCCTCGTCATCTTTAACAATTTGTCGGGCGTAATAGGATTGAATGGGAAACTGATTTTTCCCATAGGAAAACTCGCCCCGTACGGAACTAAAGTCTGCCGCCTTCAAGGCCGCCAATACCGCCTCTTTGTCATCTACCGCGCCAGCGACCTGTTCAACGGCGGCGTCAATCGCCATAATGACGTCGTAGGCTTGCGCGGCATATAACGACGGGTAGCGGCCATCATAGGTTTCACGGAAAGCGTCAACAAAGGCCTTGTTTTCAGGAAGATCAAGGTCGTGAGCCCATTGCGATGTATTAAACATGCCCAGCATGGGTTCCCCTACCGCCATAATGACATCTTCGTCGCCGGAAAAGCCAGGCCCGATTAGATCAATGTCCTCAAACAGCCCGGAAGACTCAAACTGCTTAATGAAGTTAATTCCCATCGCGGCGGGTAAAAATATATACACTGCATCCGGCTTGGCGGCACGAATTTGGGCAATTTCTGCGGCATAATCAATTTGCCCCAGGCTAGTGTATATCTCTTGGGCGACCGCTTTACCATAGCCCCGTTTAAAGCCCGTCAAACCGTCCCGCCCGCCCGGGTAATCGGGCGCCATAATCAGCATGTTTTCATAATCGCGCTCGGCCGCCAACATGCCCGCGGATTCGTGAAAGACATCGTTTTGATAGGACACGCCAAACCAGTAGGGGTTACAATCTTTTCCGGCAAACTGGCTAGGACCAGGGTTATTCGATAAATACGGCACCTTGGCCTTGAATAAAGCAGGCCCTACCGCCAAGGCAACATTTGAGCCAATTGGCCCCGTGAAGAAATCAATCTTGTCCCGTTTAAGATAACGGTTTACGAGCTGGCGTGCCTGGTCCGGGCTGCCTTCCATGTCTGTTTGGAGGAACTCTGCTTCCTGGCCACCCAGTTTTCCATCGAGGTGTTCAATCGCCAAATTAAAACCATCCCTGGCCTCCGCGCCTATAGCTGAAAACGGGCCTGAGATATCATTAGCGATACCCACCTTAATAGGAGCAGCGTGGCTTCCCAAAGGAAACAAGGCTGCCGTTAAAATTAACGAGGACAATAATCTCATAACAAGGTCTCCAAATATTTTGCTTTGGCATTATTCTAACCGCATCGTGGCAACCCGTCTGCAGCGGCATTTTCCGCCGTGCTGCCAGCGTGTGCTTGCCCGCCTGAAAAAATCACTGGTTTCTGTGCCTATTTTCCTGGGTGTATTACTCAGTGCCGGGTGCACCAGCCTGCCCTCGCCAGAATCCCGACAAGCGTCTTATGCGCCCAGCCGCGCCCATACTAAAAGCTCCAGCCTTGGGCAGGCAGTAGGATTGCTTGCACAGCAACACCCCGGCTTATCCGGTATTTATCCACTCGCTGATCCCAAAGAAGCCTTTGCAGTACGCGCCCTACTGGCGGATGCCGCTGAACAAACCCTTGATGTGCAATATTACATTTGGCGCAATGACCTTACCGGCATTTTATTGATTCAGCATCTGCGCCAGGCAGCGGATCGGGGGGTTAGGGTCCGCTTATTGCTCGATGACAGCGCCAATGTCAGCTTTGATGAACTCCTGGCAAGCCTGGATGCCCATGAAAACATTGACGTCCGGCTTTTTAACCCGCTCGCCATCCGCTTTCCACGGTGGTTAAACTTTATCCTGGATTTTCAGCGCGTCAATCGGCGCATGCACAGCAAGTCCTTCATCGCCGATAATCAAGCAGCAATCCTTGGGGGCCGCAATGTGGGCGATGAGTATTTCGGTGCTAATGCAGAGTTTCTATTTTCAGATCTGGACGCAATCGCCGTCGGGCCCGTTGTACGAGACGTTTCACAAGCCTTTGACTTGTTTTGGAACAGCGATTTTGCTTATCCTGTCAGTCAACTGCTCCCAAAAGCTGATAAAACCGCATTGGACGCACTGGATGAGCGTGCCGAAAAAATTATGACCAGCACGGAAGCACGGGAATTTGTGCAAGCCATGAATGACAGCTCATTGATTACCGAGCTTTTGGAGGGGCGCATGGCCCTGGAATGGGCACCCACCCGCATGCTAACCGACCAACCAGACAAAATCATGGACACCACCGATGCCACCAGCGGGGTCGCCAGCCAGCTTAACGATTTATTACAGCAGGCTAAGTCCCATATTGAGCTTATCTCATCCTATTTTGTGCCAACAAAAACCGGGAGCCGACGCCTACGCCGGCTGGCAAACAAAGGGGTTCGTATCCGTATTCTTACCAACTCGCTTGCCAGCACGGATGTAGCCGCTGTACACGCGGGTTATGCCAAGCGGCGCCGCAAGCTACTCAAAAGCGGCATTCAACTCTATGAGATGCGACCGCTGCAAGACACCCCCCAACATTCTCAAAGCGTATTGCAACGTTTGCGAAGCAAGCACGCGAAATCGGCTAACCAGCCTGCCTTTAAATCCTGGAGCTGGGGGTTTAAAAGCCCGCATAACGGCCGTGGGCCCTTTCGCCACGCAACAACCAGCTTGCATGCAAAAACCGTGGCGGTGGATGATGAATGGATTTTTATCGGCTCCTTTAACTTTGATCCACGCTCCGCCCGCTTGAATACTGAATTGGGCTTTGTTATCGACAGCCCAACACTCGCTCGCCAAGTCAGCCAGGCGTTTGACACCAGCGTTCCAGAGGTTGCCTACGAGGTTGCGATTGATGATCAGGGCCACTTAATCTGGTTTTTACACACCCCAGAAGGTGTCAAGACATTACATAATGAACCACAAGCCAGTGTCCTGCGCCGCGCCTGGGTTACCTTTGTCTCTCTATTACCGATAGAATGGTTGCTATAACATTAGGTCCAGTTGCTTAAAAGAAAAGGAAATTCCGCTTTATGAATTACGGCCCACACCGTCAGCGTTATATTACATTCCTTCCCCGTCGCATCATTGCACTTTTCTTCACGCTATTAATGCTAACGTGCCTGCATCCGGGTGCCTACGCGCAAGAAGCAGCTCCAACGTCCAGTGCGCACCCCTATCAGGCATTGATTGATGTACTGGAAAATGAAGACAGCCGTGATCAACTGCTTACGGAACTAAAGCGAATTACAGAAGGTGACGCAAGCACCGTGGCACCCACAGAAGAATCGGCAAACGACACTTCCGAGAATGCCAATAACATTAACTTGCTCAAGGACTTGCAGGTAACTTCGCGCCTGCAAACCATTGCCCAGAAAATAAAAAAAGATGTTTCCATTTCCTGGTATGTGCTCAAACGGCTGGTGACCAACGAACCCATTCCGGGCGCACCGCTGGAGAGTTGGACCCCCGCCTTTGTCACCTTGGTCATCGTGATTCTCGTTACCTGGCTGGCAAAAGTTATCTTGCGCGGCATTGGCAATCTGGGATCACGTCGACTACACGACTGGGTAAAACGTGAACGTCAACCGCATCCCCGCAGCGGAAGACGCGCTCGCCGGCGCCGGCCCATCACCTCCCAAGAAAGTGGACGGCGTTTGGTGGGTACCTTGCTTGCCTTTCTGGTTGATGTGCTGGTCAGCGTTTTTGCCACCTTGGCCGGTTATGCCACCGTGATTGTATTAAGCCATGAAGATAGCGACTTGTCGTTATTCTCCATGCTCTTTTTAACAGCCTTTATTGTGGTCGAGGTGTTGAAATCCCTGGCGCGGGCAGCATTTTCTCCCAAACGTGAGCATTTGCGTTTACACGTCATGACCACCCCCACATCAAAATACTGGTATCGCTGGCTCTGTGTTATTTTTAGCACCACTGGCTACACCCTGTTGGTAATCGTACCCATTATTCAAGCGGTGCTCACGCCTGCCGTGGGGCGCTTGCTTGGCCTGATATTAATGTTGCTGGTATATATTTACGCCATCAGCGTCATCTGGAATAGGCGCCTCACGGTGCGCAACCACTTGTTGGAGATTGCCCAAAAAACCGAAGCCCAAGTGCTTGGCACATTTCTACGCGTATTGGCACGTCTGTGGCATTGGTTATTAATTACCTATTTCACCGTATTATTCATTGTGAGCCAAACGGAACAGCAAGAAGCCCTGACGTTTATGGCTTATGCCACCCTAAAAACGCTTGTTACCCTTCTGGTGGGTGCCTTATTAATCGGTGGGGTGTCCACACTAACGCATAAACGTATCCAGCTTGCGACGGATTGGGCCATTGCCCCGCCGTCTTTCGAAGCCCGGTTGAATACCTATATTCCCTTATTTCTAAAAAGTCTGCGCGCCATCATTTTTCTTACCATGGCGCTAATGATCCTGGATGCATGGCAGGCCTTCAATCTCACCGCTTGGTTGGCTTCAGACAGTGGTCAGAACACCATCGCCATGATTATCCACGTCGGCATTATCTTATTCATTGCCGCGCTAAGCTGGACCATATTGGCCAGTATTATTGAGCATCGCCTCGGGAGCACTAATGTGCGCCGTCGCCCCACGGAACGTGAAAAAACACTCTTGCTGTTATTTCGTAATGCGGCGGCCATCGGCATCGCCACCATGACCACCCTTATTGTGTTGTCACAAATTGGCATTGACATTGGCCCGCTACTGGCCGGGGCCGGGGTTGCCGGGCTGGCCATTGGTTTTGGGGCCCAGAAGCTGGTGCAAGATGTTATCACCGGAATTTTTATCCAGCTAGAAAACGGCATGAACCAAAACGATATTGTGGAAGTGGCCGGACTGTTTGGCACGGTTGAAAAAGTTACCATACGCTCCGTTGTCATTCGCACACTCGATGGGGGTTATCATCTAATCCCCTTCTCTGCCATTGACAAGGTGAGCAATCACACCCGTGATTATGGCTATCACTACGGCGAGTACAGCGTTTCCCATCGGGAAAATGTCGATGAGGTCATCCATGAATTGCGCGCCGCCTTTCAAAGTATGCTTCAAGACCGTGAGATTGCCGCTGAAGTCCTGGAAGGCATCGATATCCCTGGCGTAACCTCGCTTAATGAGCGCGGGTTTACTGTCAGAGCCATGATCAAAACCAGACCCGGCTCACAATGGATGGTACAACGTGCGTTTAACCGCCATGTGAAAGCGCATTTTGATGCCGCCGGTATTGAAATTCCATACCCACAAAGCGTTATTCATTTTGGACGCGATAAGCATGGTGAGGCAGCCCCTCTTGATTTGCGCGATGTCAGCAAACTAGAAACCGCCTTTGATTCCCAAGCCGCGCCTGGCCAAACCCGCCGCCCTCTGAAACGTCCCGGCGACGATGACGCCGCGCAAGCGCCCGACCCAACAACCCCCTAAGGTTCCATGTCAAATCAGTGCACCCTACCGCTTCCTCAAGGCTATAAAGCCACAGACTTTTTTGCCTATCACCTGCGCGATCCTGAAAAACTCAGTGAACGCCTGGTGGACGATCGCCTGGAAAAAGGCTTGATGATCGATGGGTGTCCGGGGCTCCTGAGTATTGAACTACAGCCCCAACAGGCAGTGGTACGATTGGAAACGACGCAAAAGACGCTGGACTCAAACGAATTCCATGCCCTGAGCCGACGACTGCTTGGCCTGGATCAACCCATACAACCTTTTGAAGAAACCTTTAAAGACGATCCCCATCTGGGTAGCGTCATCCAGCGCCAGCAGGGTTTGCGGGTCGCGGTGACCGCCACGCCCTACGAAGCCCTGGTATGGGCCATTACGGGCCAACAAATTAGTGTTGCAGCAGCCATTGCCATTCGGCGCCGGCTCGTCCAGGCCGCGGGCGTGCGCTTGGACAATGGCCTATGGTGCCACCCCGATACCACTACAATGGCACGCGTTGACAGCGACACCTTGCGAACCGCCGGCCTTTCCAGCGCCAAGATTCGGGCGCTACAATCATTGAACCAGGCCCTGAATGACGGCCACCTTACCTTACCCATCACAGTTACACCAGCCAATGCCGATGACTTACAAACGGCGTTGCTTGCCTTGCCAGGCATTGGCCCCTGGACCGCCAACTACACACTGCTGCGCGGCTATGGCTGGCCGGATGGCTCGCTGCATGGAGATGCCGCTGTCCGGCGCGCCTTGCAACGGCTACTTAACCTGGAACAACGCCCGGACGCGCGTTTTACCGAGGACTGGCTCCGTCAGTACGCGCCTTGGCGGGCACTGGCTGCGGCACACCTGTGGGCCGCCAATAAAGTTCAGGCATAAGCGGGCACGGTGGAACCTTAACGCACCGGTAAAAAACTAAATAGCATCAAGCCTTGAAGGTAGCCAATGCCCACCCGGCGCAGGTTTTCATCTAGCAAATTGGCAATCAAATCCAAGCGCCCAATAATTTTCCCAAATTCACGTTCAAAGCTTAAATTGGCTGACGCCTGACCCGGTTGGTGGGTAAGCAATAAAGGCTGGCCCAAGCTGTTCTTTCTGGATCGCAACAGCCACGCCGCAATTTCAATATTGCGGGCGGCATTATAAATATGGTCGGCACTCAATACGTCTTTAATATAAAAGCGCTGCTTGTCGTTATGTGCGGTTAGTATCATATCGGCCATCCCATAAATGAAAGCAGCAATGCGATCTCCCGAATAGGCGGGATCCAAAGCAACCGATAAAATTTCTATGTCCTGTAAGCCCACCAGGTCTGCCGGCGGCTGGCGTTGGGCAATGGCATCGCGCCCGGCTTGTAACGCCTGTGCCACGTCAGTAAAACCGGCCGCCCGCCAATAATGTGGGTTACGTTTGTACAGCTTCTCTTGTAGTTGGTAAAGGCTACTGAAATTATCCCGCATGGCAATTGTTGCCGTACGATTAAAATCCGTTTGTGCCAGCTGATCCATACTCAATGCTTCCCCTTGAATCCCATTGTCCTCTGAGACGACAGGCTGAGCGCAGCCGGATACCAGCAAAACGCCGAGCATAAGCGGTACAATTCTTTTCTTGACTTCCTTTTGCAATTGTCGTTTAAATGTCATTTGCTCACGGGTTCCCGACCTTATACTGTTTGGCATATTCGGTTCTGGAGCCGCTTATCCAACCTAAAGCAGCCCGCTATATTATTGTGTTTTCATGATAGAGATTCAATCGGTTTCCCAACAATTCACCGGCCCTGATGGCACGGTCACCGCCGTGAACAATGTTTCACTGCACATTAACAAAGGCGATATCTTTGGCATTATCGGCCGTAGTGGTGCCGGCAAAAGCACGTTGGTACGCACGCTTAACCTCCTGAATCGGCCCACCTCGGGCAAAATTCTTATGGATGGCAGGGACATTACAGCCATGAATGCCGGCGATCTCAGGCAAGCCCGACGTGAAATCGGCATGATTTTTCAGCATTTCAATTTGCTCTCCTCGCGTACGGTTGCGGATAACATTGCCCTTCCCATGGAACTTGCCGGTTACGACAAGGCCGCCATTGATCGGCGCGTCACCGAGCTGCTAGAAATCGTTGGCCTCAGCCACCAGCGGGACCGCTATCCGGCGCAAATCAGTGGCGGGCAAAAGCAGCGCGTGGGTATTGCCCGGGCCTTGGCCAACAATCCCAAAGTGTTGCTATCCGACGAGGCAACCTCTGCCCTGGATCCGGAAACCACCCGCTCCATTCTAGAGCTTCTGAAACGAATCAATAAGGAGCTGGGCCTCACCATTGTGCTGATCACCCACGAAATGGAAGTGATCAAAATGATTTGTGATCGTATGGCGGTCATGGAAGGCGGTCAAGTCATTGAACAAGGAGATGTTCTAGACGTCTTTCGGTCCCCGCAGCATCCCGTCACCCGGGCCATGATTGGGGATGTCATTGCCCAGGGCCTGCCCGGTGGCGCAATGAGTCGATTGCGCAAACAGCTTAATGGCAGCAGCAACCCTGAAAAAAATCATGTCTTGCGGCTTGCCTTCGTAGGCTCCGGAGTGGAACAGCCGCTGCTCTCGGAAGTGGTCAAGCGGTTTGATGTCGACTTTAGCATTCTGTTTGGACAAATTGAAGAAATCCAGGAACAGGCGTTTGGTTCCTTGGTCATTCTCGCTCAGGGCGACGACGACAAGCTGGCCCAAGCGGTTGACTATATTAAATCTCGTGATGTTGTTGTTGAGGAGTTAGACCATGTGGTCGCCAATGGTTGATTTATTCATGGATTCCCTGTGGGAAACCTTGGTCATGGTAGCAATCTCGGGCAGTATTGGTACGTCCCTTGGCTTACCGCTTGGCGTATTGCTTTATATCACGGATAAAAAAGGGGTGTGGCCCATTCTTAGTTTGAACCGTGGCGTAGCGCTCGTGGTAAACGCCATACGTTCTACCCCTTTTATTATTCTACTGGTTGCCATTATCCCCTTTACCCGCTTAATCGTCGGAACTTCTATTGGCACCCCGGCTGCCATTGTCCCGCTAAGCATTGCAGCCATTCCCTTTATGGCGCGCCTGGTAGAAACCGCCTTGCGCGAGGTGGATAAAGGCCTTATTGAAGCGGCCCAAGCCATGGGCGCCACCAACTGGCAGATCGTCTATAAAGTGCTCATTCCGGAAGCAATTCCAGGCATTATTGCCGGCCTTACCATTCTCTTGATCAGCCTTGTGGGCTATTCCGCCATGGCGGGTGCCGTTGGCGGTGGTGGATTGGGAGACCTTGGCATCCGCTATGGCTATCAGCGCTTCTTGCCAGGCGTCATGTTGGCGGTCGTGCTTATCCTGATTGTATTGGTGCAATTTATTCAAACCCTTGGCGACTATTTTGTACGGCGTCTAAGCCGTCGATAATCCTTTCTTATTGTTCTTACTGGAGTACTCGTTGTGAAACACACTACCCATCAACTATTTTTAGCGCTGGCGCTTGCCGCCCTTGCCTCCAGCCCAGCAGCGGCCAAAGACAAAGTCTATAAAGTTGGCGTCACGCCTGGCCCGCATGCGCAAACTCTTGAATTCGTCAAAGGAATTGCAGAAAAAAACGGGCTATCGCTAGAAATTTTAGAGTTCAGCGACTATGTGGCACCCAACGCCGCCTTGTCATCAGGTGATCTGGATGCCAACAGTTTCCAACATGAACCTTATCTGGATGCCCAAATTGCAGACCGAGGCTACGAGCTTACCAATGTGGCCTATACCATTACGTTCCCAATGGGCGTATATTCCAACAAGGTAGACAGCCTTGATGACCTGGATAACGGCGCGCGCGTTGGCATTCCCAATGATCCCACCAATGGCGGCAGAGCGTTATTGCTACTTGCTGATCAAGGACTGATTGAGCTGAAAGAAGATGCCGGGCTCAAAGCCACCCCCCTGGATGTTGTCAAAAACCCGAAAAAAATCAAACTGGTTGAACTGGATGCTGCTCAATTGCCGCGCTCGCTGTCGGATTTGGATGCCGCGGCTGTGAATGGTAATTATGCCCAATCGGCCGGCATGAACCCGGTGGCAGACTCCATCGCCATTGAGGACCCACAAGGCCCTTATGCCAATATCCTGGTTGTCCAAACCAAGGACAAAGATGCCGACTGGGTACAAACCTTGATTGAAAGCTACCAAAACGACGAGGTCCGGCAGTTCGTTGAAGACACCTTCCAGGAATCCGTGGTGGTTGCCTGGTAATCGCACCAACCTTTGGAGTTAAGCACTATGCACACCCCACTCATTAAGCTTGCCGGTTTAGCGGCCGCTTGTTCTCTACTCGCGCAACCCGTGCTGGCAGATGAATCTGTCTATAAGGTAGGGGTGACGCCTGGGCCCCATGCGCAAATTATGGAGGCCGTACAAAAGGTGGCGGCAGATAAAGGGCTCACCATTGACATCATTGAATTTGGTGATTTTGTGCAGCCCAATGCCGCGCTGGCTGCCGGTGACATCAACGCCAACGCTTTCCAGCACGAGCCCTATCTGGATAGCCAAATCGCCGATCGCGGCTACGACTTAACGGTGGTAGGCTACACCATTACCAACCTAATGGGGCTTTACTCCAAGAAAATCAATAGTTTGGATGAACTTTCCGAAGGCGCCCGAGTGGGCGTGCCCAACGATCCTACCAATGGTGGTCGGGCGCTCTTGCTCCTTGAAGACGAAGGGGTGATTACCTTAAAACCCGACGCGGGGCTAAAGGTCACCCCACTCGATGTGGTAGATAACCCTAAAAAGTTAACGCTGATTGAACTTGATGCTGCACAAATGGTACGGTCCCTGGACGACGTTGAAGCAGCAGCAATTAATGGCAGTTATGCCCATTCTGCCGGCTTTAAACCCTTGGAAGACGCCATCGCCATAGAAGACCCGTTGGGGCCATATACCAATATTATTGTGGTGCGTACGGAAGACAAAGACGCTGACTGGGCAAAAACCCTGGTAGAAAGCTATCAGTCCCCGCAGGTTGCTGCCTTTATTGAGGAAACATTTCAAGGCGCTATCGTACCTTCCTGGGAGTAGCAGCGAGCTTCCTATGGCAACAAAAGGCCCATGCCTAACATCGTTAACGCGGCAAGTGAGACTTCCTTGCCATTAACAACGATGCGCTCCTGTTGTGGAAAGACTTGGGCCATTAGCTGCAAACGCTGGTTTTGGCGCGTCACCAAACCGGCGTTCACCAATACTTTCACGCCACGTTGCAATTGCTTTTGCACCTTGGGATTTTCTGACCATTGGACAAGCACGGCTTCCTCAAGCTCAACCGCAGTGTCCACCTGGGTTAGCGCCCGCTGCGTCCAGTCATCGCTTACCCGCCACTGTACTTGAAAATTACCGGCCTCAGGGATAATGTCCCCCCACGATTTCCCGGCCAAATTAAACGCTAATAGAGTTTGTCCTGATACCCAGGCCGACGTGAAATAATCGTGGGCGAGGAAAGGAGTCCATAAGCCTTGTTTTATAGCAGACCAGGGAAAGGGTCCATGGTAAAGCTTATGATGACTTATTACAGAGTTGGCAGTCGATTGCTGCGACGCATCATAAGCGGCATCACGCCATTCAAGATGCCAATCACTTGAAAACACCCCCGATCGATCTCGCACAACAGTCAGCTTTGTCCGCTGCCCACCAAACAACCATGGGGACACGGTGATGCGCTCGTTAAGACGATTCACCTCATTATCCAAGGCCTTAAAGGCAAGCTTGCCGCTCACATAGTTGGCGCCGCAAAATAATAAAATAAGTAGCAGCAGTACCAGACCCACCACACGCTGCCAGCGTGTTGCAACGCGTCGTAAGCGCATCATTCGTTATCCTGGATAATCCGGCTGATTTTCGGGTGCGGCCGCCTGAAATGCGGGCAGGGTACGGCAGTGCGCATCAATGCGAACCACTGTTGGAACCGCCGTTAAGTCGCATGATAATAGCCGCGCATTCGCAACCTGCGGGATAAGCATTACATCCGCCAAAGTAGGGCTATCCCCAAAGCAAAAATCCCCCCGGGGGGTGTCTTGTTGCAGTAACGCCTCCACCGCTGCAAGCCCAGACGTCACCCAATGGCAGTACCACTGGTTACGCGCCTTATCCGCCACACCCAACGTATGTTTCAAGTACCGCAGCACCCGCAAGTTATTTAGCGGATGAATATCGCATGCGATCATTTGACCAATCGCGCGAACGCGTGCCCGGGCCGCTGCACTCGAGGGCAACAGCGCCGGGCTTGGATACTGCTCTTCCAAATATTCCAGAATGGCTGTTGACTGCGTAAGGATATTATCCCCATCGATCACGCTTGGGACCACCCCCATTGGATTGACCTTGAGGTAATCGGGGTGGCGTTGCAGATGCGAGCGGTCCCGAAGATTCACCACCACCGTTTCGTACGCGATGTCTTTTAAAGCCAAAGCGATACGAACCCGATAAGCGGCGGAACTTCGGTAGTAACTGTAAAGCTTCATACAGGCCGTTTGCGTGAAAGTTCACGAGGCAGGGGGAAGGCAATATTTTCCTCGATACCTGGCAACGCCCGTACCGATAACGCCCCCAACTCCTTTAGCTTCGCCAATACCTGGTCAACTAAAACTTCCGGTGCGGATGCCCCTGCAGTAACCCCTACGGTTTTAGCAGCCGCCACCCACTCCGGCTCGATGAGCTCGGGATCATCCACCAGATAGGCGGTTGCCCCCTGGCGTTCAGCAACTTCGCGCAAGCGATTGGAGTTGGAGCTATTCGCACTGCCCACCACCACCACTACATCGCATTCCACGGCCATGACCTTCACGGCATCCTGACGATTTTGCGTGGCATAGCAAATATCACTTTTCTTGGGTTCGACAATGCCTGGGAACTTCTCCCGCAAGGCATTTGCCACGGTTGCCGCATCATCTACCGACAGCGTGGTTTGGGTGACAAATGCAACATTGGTAGGGTCTTGCACCTGAAGATTTTCGACATCTTCGACACTTTCTACCAAATACATGCCTTCGCCCTCGGTAGATTGCCCCAGCGTGCCTTCCACCTCGGGGTGGCCTTTATGGCCCACCATGATCACTTCGCGCCCTGCCTTACGCATGCGCCTGACTTCCACGTGAACCTTTGTGACCAAGGGGCAGGTTGCATCAAATACTTTTAACCCCA
>Ga0209487_1002371_pt1 | contig 15340 bp, 8 predicted proteins | sample Poulit2012_FD_187524 | JGI IMG/M metagenome (GOLD analysis project Ga0209487, IMG submission 187524) | Agricultural soil microbial communities from Georgia to study Nitrogen management - Poultry litter 2012 (SPAdes) (version 2) | ecosystem: Environmental > Terrestrial > Soil > Agricultural land... | reverse complement strand
GCTGAGGTTTGCACAGGAAGTTGCGCCTGAGCAGTTTGACGTAAAGATGATTCGGGATGTGGCGACCTCGCCGGATGGACGAACCATCGTCTTCCATGCGGTCGGTAATCTGTGGCGGATGTCGCTGCCGAACGGTTCGCCGCAGCGCATCACGAACGATACGCACTTTGAGTACGAGCCGTCGTTCTCGCCGGACGGCCGGTCGATCGTCTACACGACGTGGAGCGACGAGGACCTCGGCGCGATCTATCGGATCGACGTTGGCGGCGGAAACAAGCAGAAGCTGACGGAGCGCCCGGGCTATTACTTCTCGCCGCGTTTCTCGGCGGACGGCGGCACGATCGTCTACCGTCGCGGCTCGGGCAATTCGCTGCTGGGCCAGATCCACGGCGTCGACACCGGCAGCTACACGATGCCCGTCTCAGGCGGCGAGCCGACGCTCGTCACCGATTCAGGCTCTGAGCCCCGCTTCAGCGAAACGGGCGATCGGATCTACTTCCAGACCGGCGGTGGACTCTCGAAGTCGTACCATAGCGTCGACCTCAACGGAGCCGACCAGAGGACGCACTTCACGATGAAGTACGCGGGCAATGTCGTCCCAAGCCCGGACGGCCGCTGGGTTGCCTTCACCGACCTCCACAACGCCTACATCGCGCCCTTCCCCCGCACCGGCGATGCGGTTGAGCTGAGCAAAGATACCCGCGCCTTTCCCGTCTCCCGCGTGACGCAGGATGCCGGGTTCGACCTTCACTGGTCGGCGGATAGCCGCAAGCTGCACTGGGCCTATGGGCCGGAGTACTTCACTCGCGATCTAACCGAATCTTTCGCCTTCCTCGACGGCGCGCCGGAGGAGCTTCCGGGTCCGACCGAGACCGGCGTGCGCATCCCGCTGACGATGAACTTCGACCAGCCCGCCGGATCGATCGCCCTCACGAACGCCCGTATCATCACGATGCGCGGTGACGAGGTGATCGAGAACGGGACGATCGTCATCGACGGCAACCGAATTGTCGCCATCGGTGAGCAGGGATCCGTCAATGTCCCATCCTCCGCCACTGTTGTCGATGCGAGTGGCAAGACGATTATGCCCGGTATCGTCGACGTGCATGCACACGCCAACCACTTCTCGACCGGGCCGATGCCCGAGCAGAACTGGAGTTATTATGCGAACCTCGCCTACGGCGTGACGACGATGCACGACCCGTCGGCAACGACGCAAACCGTCTTCGGCAACTCGGAGCTCGTTAAGGCCGGCCGCATCGTCGGCCCTCGCGTCTTCTCAACGGGAACGATCCTGTACGGTGCGGATGGCGATTTCAAGGCCGTCGTTAATAATCTTGACGACGCCCGCTCACACCTGCGCCGGATGAAAGCCGTCGGCGCGTTCTCCGTCAAGAGCTACAACCAGCCGCGCCGCGACCAGCGCCAGCAGGTCCTGCAGGCCGCACGCGAGCTCGAGATGATGGTTGTACCCGAAGGCGGCTCGACGTTCTTCCACAACCTGACGATGATCCAGGACGGACACACGGGAATCGAGCACAACATCCCGGTGGCGCCGCTCTACCGTGATGTGATGGAGCTGTGGACGGCGACGGAGGTAGGCTACACGCCGACGCTCGTCGTGAGCTACGGCGGACTTTCAGGCGAGTACTACTGGTACGAGCACATGGATGTGTGGGATGAAGAGCGGCTGCTGAACTTCACGCCGCGCCAGATGGTCGACGCCCGCTCGCGCCGCCGCCAGAAGACGCCGCTCGAAGAGTACTGGCACATCGACGTTGCGCGTGAGGGCGCCAAGCTCGTCAACCAGGGCGGCAAGATGTTGCTGGGAGCACACGGCCAGATGCAGGGCATCGCTGCGCACTGGGAGCTGTGGATGTTCGAGCAGGGCGGACTGACACCGCACCAGGCACTCCGCGCCGCCACGCTTCACGGAGCCGAGTACCTCGGGCTGGATGGCGACATCGGATCGCTCGAAGTCGGCAAGCTGGCCGACCTCGTCGTCCTCAACCAGAATCCACTCGAGGACCTGCGCTCGTCGGACGACATCCGGTACGTCATGGTCAACGGCCGACTCTTCGACGCAATGACTATGGACGAACTGGGGAATCAGCCGCGCGAGCGCTCGCCGTTCTGGTTCGAGCGCGAGGAAGTCAGCGATTCGTTCATCTGGCGATAAACGAGCCGCCGAGCTCACCTGGTGGGCAAGCCGGCAACGAGCCGGCGCCATTCCTTCAACTCAGGGATGCCCGGCTTGCGCTTGCCGAAGAACTGCAGGATGAGTTCGCCCTCGGCATCAAACACTTCAAGCGCCGTGACGGGGCCGTCACTGGTGGGCTTCACGACAACGAAGCACTCGGCGACGGCCTCTTCTTTCAGGTGCAGGTTGAAGCCGGGGTCGAGGATGTTGTACCACTCGCCGACGGTCTTGAGTCGTTTGACGGGACCCGAGTGGATCTGCACGCAGCCGTCGTTGCCGACGAACACCATGATTTCAAGACCAGTCTCGGATGCCTGCTGCATGACGTCACGGTAGGCCGTCCGGGCGACTTTCCGTGCAAGGTCTGCCGGAGCGACCTCTACGGCCTGGCGCCGCGAAATCCCGAACTTGCGGAGCAGCGGGAAGAACGAGTGCGTGTCGTCGATGCCTTTCCACGCTTCGACGAAGCCGTCGGTATCGATCTCGTCGAGCGGCCGCGGCGTTTTGGGGGCGAGCTCTTCCGGCTCAAATCCCGGCTGCTGATCCTGCGAGGCATAGGCTTCGACGAGCGACTGCATCGCCATGATGTCGGTGTCTTCCACCGCATAAATCTTGTGGACGGCCGTCCCCTCCTTGTCGAAGAACTGCAGCGACATCCGCGGTTCATCCACCACAAAGAACACGGCGCCCCACGACCGGAAGAAGAATCGGATGTCGATCTCCTCATCATTGAAGAGCCCCATCGATGCTTCGGGCATCATCTCGCCCTTCCGGTAAACGCCGGTTTTCTCATGAACACACGCGTGATTCCGCGTGAGAGCCATCACCGGGCCAAGCGCCTCGATCTCCATCAGAATGTCGGGAAATTCAGGCCGAAGGCGAATGACCGATTCATTCGGCCTGCCGATCCGCGAAGCAAGAAGCTCGGCCTCAGAAACGCCGATACCTTCGGCTACGTTGCGGGCGCGCGCACGAGGATTGTCGGCCCGGAAGGCCGCCGCGGCCACGTAAATAGACTCGGGAGTTTGAGCCGTGGTTGCGTGAGAGATTGCCATGACGTGTGGTATTTATTCCAGAGTTTCCAGTGCGACGGGCGCGCGATGCCCATTCACGTTCGCTGTCACGACCAGCGGGCACGCACGGCAGGGATGATTCATGATGATGACGGGCACGCCGAAAGCTTCTTCGATGATGTGAGGGTCGAGCGCGCGTATGGGTGTGTCGTCGGCGAGCAGTTTGCCTTTACTCAGGATGGCGAGCCTGTCGGCATATTCGGCGGCGAGATTCAGATCGTGCAAGACGACGAGGACGCCGCAGCCTGAATCCGCCAGATCGCGTGCCGTCTGCAGCACAGCATGTTGATGGGCCAGGTCGAGGCTCGCCGTCGGCTCATCGAGGAGCAGATATCGGGGATTCTCGGCCGACCCCGGATTACCCAGCTGTGCAAGTGCACGCGCCAGATGAACGCGCTGCTTTTCCCCACCCGACAGCGACGGATATCGACGCTCTTGCAGATGGGCGATGCCCGCCTTTTCCATCGCCCAGGAAGCTGTGGCAAGGTCGGCGCTCCTCGATGAGCGATGCGCGTGAGGAGTCCGGCCGAGCAGCACTACTTCGCCAACCGTGAAGCCGAACTGCAGAAAACTCTGCTGCGGCAGCACCGCGCGGTGAAGCGCAAGCCGGCGAGGGTCAATTCGATCGAGCGTGATGCCGCCTAACGTTGCCGAGCCGCTCGTTGGCTTGCGTTCGCCGGCGGCAACACGTAACAGCGTGCTCTTTCCGGCACCATTCGGTCCGACAACTGCCACGACCTCGCCGGGCTTCACGCTCAGCGAAACGTCATGAAGCAGCGTTGCCGTGCCAATCCGCACTTGAATGTCGTCAAGTATCAGCATCAGGCCCAGTGTTCAGATGGACGCTCCCGCAGTAGGAGCCAGAGGAAAAAGGGTGCGCCCGCAAGTGCCGTCACGATGCCGATCGGCAGTTCGGCGGGAGCTACGATCGTGCGTGCGATCAGATCGGCGCTCAGCAGAAGGATGGCGCCGATCAGGGCCGAGGCCGGAATCAGCATCCGGTGATCCGGGCCCAGAAGCAGGCGCGCAAGATGCGGCACAATCAATCCCACAAATCCAATCACGCCGGCAGCAGCTACCGACGCGCCGACGGCAAGCGCAACGAGGACAATGGTTATCCGTTTTGCCTGCTCCGTCCGAATTCCCAGGTGATACGCCTCTGCCTCGCCAAGCAGCATGGCGTTCAACGAACGCGCCAGAAACGGTGCGCCGAGAATCCCGAACAACAGCAGCGGTGCGGCACCTGCAAGCGATGTCCACGTGGCGCCGCCGAGCGAGCCCATCGTCCAGAACGTAATTGTGCGGAGCTGCGCATCGTCCGCCAGGAAGAACATGAGGCCGGTTACCGCGCCGGCCAGTGCGCCGAGTGCCACGCCCGCCAGAAGCAACGTCGCAACGGCGGTTCGGCCCGAGCGCGTGGCCAGTCCGTAGACGATGAACGTCGTCACCAACCCGCCGGCAAACGCAGCGATAGACAGGGCGTGCATCTGGATGACCGGTGGAAGCGCCAGCGCTCCTCCCAACACAATGAACAGCACGGCAAACATGGCGCTGCCCGCAGAAACGCCGACAAGCCCAGGCTCGGCCAGTGGATTCCGGAAAAGCCCCTGCATCAGCGCACCGCTCACGCCGAGGGCGGCTCCGATAAGCGCACCCAGCAAGACGCGGGGAAGCCGGATGTAGAGCAATACCAGCTCTTGCTGCTGCGAGAATGCACCGCCGGAATCCACGCCGAGTGATGCCAGCAGGATGGAAACGACGTCGTCCAAAGGGATGCCGACGCTTCCGATTCCGACCGCCATCGCCATCATCAACAGCGTAGCCGTGCCGAGCAGACCCAGGGCTACGGGTCCGCGGCGCAGCATGCTGCTGTATGTCATGGTCGCGGCGGTGCTACTCATCAGATCTCGACATTCACATGAGCACATGCGCTGAGACGGCTGCCATCCTCGGGCATGTGGATACGGCACGCGAAGTCGAGAACGAACTCGCCGAGGCTCGGCCCAAAGCCGAGTGCCTCATCCGGCAACACCACAAAGCGCGGCTGAATTCCACGCATCTCAGGCCGCGCCGCAATGTTCTCGACACCGCCGAACGACTGCACGGTCCGTCCAAGCAGAACGACGATCTCCGGATTCGCCTCGACGATTGCTTCGGAGCTCATTGGCTTGTAGCCATCTGCCTCTCCAAACACGTTATCCGCGCCGGCAAGTCGGAAAAACTCATCCGCGTTCGTGCCCGACCCCGCGAATGTCAGCGCCCCGCCATCCTGTCCGAGTGCAAGTAACACACGCGGCTCGCGGCCCGACTCCTCGACCACCTGGTCGGCGGCCGCGAGGTCGCTCCGCATGTCTTCGATCAACGCATCCGCCCGCTCCTCGCGATCAAGCTCGTCGGCAATCGCGCGCACCTGGCGTTCGATGTCATCCGGGGAAGGTCCACCCGGCAACCGAACCACACGAATGCCGGTGCTCTCAAGCTGTTGAAGCGCCGCCTCGGGTCCGGCCGCGGCATCCGCAAGAATCAGCGTCGGATTGACCGAAAGCACGGCCTCGGCCCCGATCATCCGGAAGTAGCCTACGCTTGGCCAGTTGAGCAGTGTGTCGGGATATACGGAGGAATCATCGCGTGCAACGATGAAATCCGCGGCACCAAGCCCCACAACCGTTTCGGCCACAGACCCGCCGAGGACGACGATCCGCGGGTCATCCAAACTGTCGGATTCACGTTGCTGCCCGCCGCACGCGCTCAGGATGAGCGCCGGGACGAGCAACCCAAGTGTCAGAATCGCTCGTTTCATTCGGCTACAGAGAAATCGGTCGAACCGTCGGGCTGATAGATGTACTCGAAGGTGTAGTACTCCGTGGGATCTCTGAGCGTCGGATTGTCGGGCGCATCCTCGTAGTAGCTCAGAATACGGATCTTCGCATACCGACCATCGGCGGTGCGAACAGCGAGCACGCGGCCCGGCGTCGGGCTGATGACGTGGGTGTTCATGTCGTACGAGTACCAACTGCTGTTCGCGGCTTCGTATCCGCTGGTCGGTGCGAGGTCGATTTCCTCGAACACACCTTCGAGCAGCTGCACACCGCCGTCGCCGGGGCCCGAGGTGCCACCATTCGCGATGATTGACGTACCGCGAAAGCCAATATCCCACGAGGTCGACGCCGAGTCGGCGCGGTTGGGCTCGCTGTAGCTTAGCACAATCTCATTGTCGCGCAGGCTGAACAACGTATAGCGACCGGTGCGCTCGAGTGCCTCACCCGTCGCCGGGTTGCGTTCGGCAGGATCCGCCGCCAGGTTTTCGACGAGCACGGTTTCAAGAGGCTCAAGCGGTTCCTCGTTGCTGCTGACGGAATCGCAAGCCGTTAATGAGATGGACGTCGCGACCAGCAAGGCCGTTATAATCGTATTACGCATTTGATGTCGGTTCTATGTTGCGTTCTAAAACGTGTAGCCTGCACCCACGAAAAGGGTACGGCCGGGTTGATGCGGAAGGACCAACGGATCCACGTAGTCAAGTGCATTGCGTACGCCGACCTGGAAGTCGGCCGGTCCGAAGGATTTCGTAATCGTCAGGTTCAGCATTGCGTATCCCGGCGCATATTCGTCGGGATGATCCAGCACGAGATTGCCGTTGATGTCGGCATACCCGTAGCGGCCTCGCCACGCAAGCCGTGCGGCCGTAGACAGCCCGATGTCGTCGAGACGATGGGTGAGGCTGACGGTGCCGCTGTGGCGGCTGCGACCAAAGAGGCCGCCGTAATCCTGCCTCGAAACCCGCACGTCTCGCCCGTTCTCACGGCGATATAAACGCCCCGCGTCGATCATATCGAGAACGTCGCGGTCTCCCGTCGACAGAAACTGATAACCTGCTCCGGCCGTGATGTCGCCCAACGCCCCCGGCAGTGCCGTCGACCACGACAACTCAGATTCAACGCCTTGCGTGTAAACACGCGAAAGGTTGAAGTATGAGAAGATCTGCTGGCCATTAGTGAGATTGGCAATCACCTGCGAGTCGATCAGATCCTTCACCTCATTATGGAAGAGGTTGGCTTTAAGACGAAGCCCCGAGATCGGCTCAACTTCGACCCCGAATCCGTAGGCAACGCTATTTTCGGCGCGCAAACTGCCAAGGTCTTGCGGCCGGATCAGATAGCGCTCGATCGCCCCAATCTCATCGAGCTTCCGAAGTTCAGCCAGCACCTCCTCGGCGCCGAAAAGCTGGTAGCCCGCGGCGGCGTTCGAGAAGACGAGATAGCGCTGACGAAAGGCCGGCGCACGATAACCGCTGCCGACGGATGCACGGATCCGCGCCCAGTCAGCCGGTTTGCCAAGTAGCGATAACTTCGGCGTTAAGCGACTCGCATAATCGCTCGGCACGTCGAACCGCGTTGAGATGACGACATCCAGAAACCGCGACGGCATCCATTCGAGTTCGGTGAAGCCGAAATACTGATTCGACGCGCGGTCGTCGGGATAGCGCTCGCCGCCCACCGTCTCCGCGATGACACCTCCACCCGCGTATAGAAACAGCCGAGCAGGCGGCAGCCACGTCAGCATGGCCTCTGCCTTGCGATAGTTGTGTACGAAGTCTGTCTCGAGCAGCGCGCCGCCGGCCGACTCTACCGTCTCCGACGAATTACTGAAGCGCGAGCCGTAAAGCGCCAGCTCGCCGCGGAGCTGCGACGAAAACCGGTGATTGACCACGGGATTGATGCTGACATCCGTGCGAATCGCATCGTCATGGAAGAGCATGTCTTCCACAAAAAACCGCCCCTCCTGATCTTCTCTGGAGAGACGGGTGCGAAATGAGATCCTGGTGTCCTCGCCGGGCTCCGCGTAGGCGTGGATCTCCCCGGAGTAATCCGAAAACGCCGGAATTGTCAACGAGCCCGATTCAGGGTCGAGGCTAAAGCCCGATGATCCATAGCGGTTGACGACGCCGCGGAGTCCCCAGCGCTCAGCACCTATCTCGGCCTCAGCGGCAATGTCCGACGTACCGTGAGACATGTACTGGGCGCTCACTCGGCCGCCTTGCTCGAGCCCGGGCCTGCGCGTGACCAGGTTGACCACGCCGGCGAGTGCATCCGAACCATAGCGCGACGAAAATGGGCCGCGAATAACTTCTATTTGCTCGACGGCCGACACGGAAAGCCGCTCGAGGTCGAGTTCGCCGGCCATTCGCCCGACAACCGGCTCACCATCAACGAGAATCAGCGTATAGCTCGACTCCAGGCCTTGCATCTGCAACGAGGCGCTACCATGGCCCTGCACAATCTGAAGGCCCGGCTGCTCACGAAGGATGTCGCTCAATCGCCGAGCACCCAGTTCCGATATCTCTTCCGCCCCAACGATAACCGTCGGCACCGGTACGTCTTCGAGAAGCCGCAAAGACCGCGTGGCCGACACCACCACCGGCTTAAACCTGAGACCGCGGTTCAGAATGCTGCCGGTCGAGTCAATCCGGGTCACGCCGTCGCGGTCATACGTCACGTACAGCGTGTCGGATCGCGCCTGCGAGTACGCAGGGCGGGAAACGATCAGGACCAGCGCAAGAACGGTCAGCCGAAAAACTGCTGGGGGCATAAATTAATTTCAGGGCCTTATGTAGACTGAATCTAAACTAACAAAGCGAATCTCAGGATCCCAGCATTTTGATCTTCGAGCCGTGTTCGTTCGGTAAGAAACCGCGGCAGAAGACACGCACGTTACATATCGTGCGACTTCGTCGTTCCTCACCTACGGCCACCAATGAAGCATATTGTCACGCTATTCGCCGTCCTCCAGATAATCGCCGGCCTGGGCATGCTCTTCGTACCTGACGCATTTCTGACATTCGAGGCAAGCGGCGCATCAGACGCAAACGTCGTCGCCCAGCTCGTGGGCGCTGCGTTCATCGGCTTCGGCGCAGCAAACTGGATCGCACGTGCAGCACCGCTTGGCGGGATTTACGGCCGGGCCGTCGTTGTCGGCAATCAGGCGTTTTCACTGATCGGCTCGCTCATACTGTTGACCAACATCCCCACTGATCCACCTGTCGGCTTCTGGCTCGTCCTTCTGCTGCTTGTCTCCGCAGCCATTCTTCACGGCTCGCTGCTGATCAAGCGCCCATCTAAGCCGTGAGTGGATGAGGCCTTGCATTTCAGGGCTGCATAGTCACGACGCGGGGAGAAAGGTCGTTTTCGCCCGCTTCTACCAACATGTGCGCCGACGAGCCAGAGGCGTACGTGCTGCCTCACATTGCTGAATGATCTGGGGAGAACCGGGTTCGGCCCCGCCCCGGTTAACCGCGGTGCGCCGGGACGGTGATGGCATCCGCCCTGATCCGCGGCTCTTCACCGATCACATCGGACGCACAGCATCACGGCCCCGATTACCGACTCGTCGGGTCACGGCAACTCCGAGCCGGAGGTCCAACCAAAGCAAAAGGGGCTCCCCAATGAGGAGCCCCTTCAACTTCACGAAACAGTTCTCGCTAAAAGATTCGTAGCGGATGCTAAGTCACGTGCTCAGTATCCGCCGTCATCTCAGTTAAAGAGGTAGCGGATTCCGAACTGAGCGCTCCACGTGTTGTTGATGTTGATGCTCCGCACGAAGCTGTCATCACCAAACCCTGCCGACGGCGGGTTCACCGTGAACGTCGCATTACCGTCGGCATCCGGGCCCTGATAGGTCATCGGGTTCGTCTGGATCGGGTTCTTCGTGACGCCCCAGATGTTGTTGAGCAGGTTGCCGACGTTCAGGATGTCGAACGTCAGGCGAACACGATGCTCACCGCCGAATACCGCGCCGATGTCCTGGCTGAGGCGCAAGTCAAAGCGATGCAGCCACGGCAGCGTCGCGCCGTTGCGCTCAGTGACTTCACCGCGCTTGCTGCTCAGGTACGGGTCGTCCGAGATGAATCGGTCGAGCTCCTGCCACTGCTCCTGAGCGGTGGCGATCACGTTTCCGGAACCGTCTGTGCGATCGACGAGCTGCGCTTCCTCGAAGTTGCGCGGCACGTACATCAGGCGGCCACCACCATCGCCGAAGTTACCGGCATAGGTGTAGCTGTAGCGGCCCTGATCGCCGCCGCGATAGAAGAGCGAAATCATCGTCGGGCTGTGCCGGTTGATGAGCGGCGCGTTGTACGACACCTGCATCAGCAGACGGTTCGGTGCATCGAAGCGCGAGTAGCCGACCTCGGGGTTGTTGCGATCGTCGCGCACGACGTTCGGCCAGAGCGACTGCGCCTGCGAACCGCCGATCAGGCCGTAGTCACGCGAGCGGCTATAAGTGTAGCTCGCACTCGTGAAGAGCCCGAAGTCCCATGCTTTCTCGAGACCAAGCGTGGCCGAGACGTACGACCCTTCGTTGATATTCGTGAGGTAGTACATCTCGCGGATTCCGGAGGGCGAGCCGTCCGGGCGGTCGATCCGCTGCTCGTAGATCGTATAATCGTGGCCGGCAACGTTCACCGCCTCACCGGTAGAGCGCTGGGCCAGGTTTACCGCGAGCGGACTGTTGAAGTCGCGAGCGAAGATGACCTCAGCCGTTCCAACGATATCGTACGGCAGTCGATGGTCAACGGCGATGTTCGAGCGCCACACCTGCGGCAGCTTGAAGTCATCCGCCGTGACGTTCACCTGCGTCGGGATTTCCGCCTCGATCAGCGACGGATCCGGGCGGTACGCGTTGATATCGTCCTGGAAGCCGCGCCATTCAGGGTTGTTGCCTTCACCCCATTCGTCGGCAAGGATACCCCGCTGGCCGCGCATCACACCGTTGGCGTTGATCTGGTTCGAGATCCACACGAACGGCAGACGCCCGGAGAAGACACCCGTGCCACCGCGTACCTGCGTCGAGCGATCGCCCGCTACGTCCCAGTTAAAGCCCAGCCGCGGCGACCACAACGGGTTGATACCGGGGAACTGGCTCACGTCGGGCGTGATGTTGGCACCACCACGCGGGTTCGGCACCGAGAGGTTCATCGCATCAACCGCGGGGTTGGCCGGGGCATCCATCGGATAGAACGGAAGGTCAACCCGGAGGCCGGCCGTCAAGCGGAACCGCGGCGTGATCTGGTACTCGTCCTGCACGTAAAGACCGATCTGAGCGAAGTTGACCTCGTCCAGCGGCATCACCGTCGGATTATCTTCATCGTAGGTGTAGCCGATGGCGAAGGCAGACGGCCGCACGCTGTCGTCACCTTCAATCACCGACGCCACGAAATCATCGTACGTGGCATACCGGTACCACGAGTTCCACACCGGGTTGAACGCGTTGTAGAACGTCATGTACTCGAAGTTGGCACCACCGGTAATCGTGTGCTGTCCCGCGCTGTACGTAAGGGTGTTCGACACGCTGAAGGTGTTGTTCTCGAGCAGGTTACCCACCGTGAACAGCTCGTTCCCCAACGACATGTAGTAGACGTTCGGGGTCGCGCCTTCGGGCTCCATGACCTCGATCATCGGGAAGTCACCACCGCTATAGCCACGCTCCGACGGAATCGCCCACGTGTTTCCGATGCGGAAGTTGTTGGCGATGTTCGCGCCGAAGGTCGAGTTCAGCTCAGCCACGAGCGAAGTCACTCTCGAATCCGCCGAGTAGTGGGCGTTGCTGAACGTGATCGCCTCGGGCCCGAACCGGTTCGTGTTGTTGTACCGATGCGTAGCGGGAAGCCCGCGGATGCTGTTCCCGTTGATGGTTACGTCCTCAAATGCATCGAACATGTTGAAGCGGACCATCGCTCGGTGATTCCGGCTGATGTTGTAATCCAGCCGCGCGTTGAAGCGAAACGCCTGATCAGCAAACGGTATGTTCTCGAAAGAACCCGGGTCGTAGCCGTAGATCGACCGGATCTGCTCCCGGACGAACTCCGCACGCTCCACAGGCACACGCGTGATCTGCGCGCCGTCCGGCGTCTCACCCGGACGCAGCGCACGCCGGTTGTCGCCCGGGTTATCGGCTTCCTCCTGCTCCACGTTCACGAAGAAGAAGAGCTTGTTGCGAAGGATCGGCCCGCCCACGGATGCACCGATCGTGCGCGTGAACGAATCATTGATGTTGAGCTCGTTGTCCCCAATCTGCGATCCAACGAGGTCCTGGTTGCGGTAGTACATGTAACCCGTGCCGCTGAACGTGTTGCTACCACTGCGGGTGATCGCGTTCACGTTGGCACCGGTGAAGCCGCCCTCCCGAACGTCATACGGCGCCAGGTTGACCTGCACCTCTTCGATCACGTCGAGGCTGATCGGGTTGCCGCCCGCAAACTGGTCGTTACTGAGACCGAAGTTGTTGTTATAGACGCTTCCGTCAACCGTGTAGTTGTTGAAGCGGTTGTCGCGGCCGGCAAAGCTCGTACCGCTGCTCTGCGGCGTAAGCTGCGTCAGGTCGTTGATGCTGCGCGTAATCGTCGGGATCCGCTCGATCTGCTCAGCCGTCACGTTCGTGGCGGCACCCGTGCGCTCCTGGTTGAAGATCCGGTCGCTATAGCCGGTCACGAAGACTTCGTCGAGCTCGACGTCGCCTACCGACAGCGTGACCTGCTGGAAATACGTCTCACCGAGACGAAGCTGGATTGACTCGAATACGCTCCGGTTGTAACCGATAAAGGAGACCGTGAGCGTGTAGGGGCCGCCGGCTCGCATGTTCGCGATGCGGAAGTAACCGTCAGAGCCGGTCGTCGTCCCGTGCTGCGTACCGGAAGGCTCGTGGACGGCGACCACCGTCGCGCCCGGAAGCGGATCTCCGCTTTCGTCGATGACCGAGCCGGCAAGGGTCGACGTCGTGACGCCCTGTGCAAAGGCTGCCGCCGGAATCAGCAGCAGCAGCAGCAGCAGCGCAAACAGAGACGATCGTACTATCGTAGATAGTCGTTTCATGTGGTGGAATGGCGTGTTAACGCTTGATTTAACGTGTCGTAAGGACATGACCGTTGAGACGTTGCAAAAAGCCTCGACTCACTCGTTGTGGCACCCTGACGATACCGTCGTCATAATATACCCCGAGCAGTCTGGAATCGTCTCGAACTTAGGGCCGCGTTGTTACGAAGCTATTACCGAACCCATAAAGAAACGGTGAGTCTCTGCCGATTATCCTGCACGATTTGCCGGGATTCCGGCCCACATCGCTTGCCGGCTCGGGGTTTGTTTTGGGGGATGAACCGGGTTAGCGCCGCGCGCCGCACTTCACACGTCAAGCCGGGACGGCATGCGGCCCCCTCCCGCCCCGGCGCTCTTACTTCAAGCGCCGGACGCTCGGTTTCAACGCGCCGTTCCCTCTCTCATCCGAATCGTGAGAGGCATGCGAGCACCCGCCCGGTTCTTTCGTTCTTTCCGAAAGACCTCACAGGTTTGCAGCGCCTCCCATGTTATTCTGCTGCCTTGACTGATTGTCCACCCGTCCCCCGCCGCATCCAATGTCATTCTTCCTGCGCCTCTGCCTCCTGGTGCTGCTCTTTGCACTTCCGGATGCAGGAGCGCATGCACAATCGGCACCATTCACCCTGTACCTCGCGGGTGACGGCGGCGCCGCCACCTCGGTCGACGGCACGCCCGCCCTCGCCATGCTGCGCGACTCCCTCGCTGCTTGCGAGGCGTCATGCGGCGTTCTCTTCCTCGGTGACAATGTCTACACGAGCGGACTCGCGCCGGAGGGCCACCCCGACCGCGACCGCGGCGAGCAAATTCTCGACGCCCAGATCGAGGTCGCACGCCTGGCTTCAGGTCCGGCGGTCTTCCTTCCCGGCAACCACGATAGCGGCGGAGGCGGCGTCGGCGGAGACCTCAGACGTCTCCGGAACATGGAGCAATACGTCATCGAGCGGCTTGGCGAGCAGTCGTTCCTGCCGCGCGGCGGTCATCCCGGGCCCGTCGTGCTGCATCCACATCCGACCGTCGCGCTCATCATCATCAATAGCCAGTGGTGGTTCGAGGCCGATCACCGGAGCGAACGTACGGGTCGCCAACCCGAATCATCGCGCCGCGACATCGTAGCGTTGATCGACACGGTCGTCCAAGAGAACGACGGCCGCCACGTCATCCTTGCCACGCATCATCCCGTTCGTTCAGCAGGTGATCACGCGCTGTATTCGCTTGGTTTCTCTCCGATTGCGCTCGCTCGTCGAGTATTAGGCGCGCCGCAGGATTATTCCGACCGCCATTATCAGCGCTACCGGCACGACATTCTTTCGATCGCCGAACGGCATCCCGATTTGATCATCGTCTCCGGCCACGAGCACAATCTGACGTACTTCGACTCGCCGGGGCACCACGTCGTCAGCGGCTCGCTCTCGAAGCCGGAATGGGCATCCGAACGCACCGGTGCCACGTTCGCCTCGGGCGACGCCGGGTTCGCGGCGCTCCGTTTCACGGACGACGGCCGCGCGCACCTTACGTTCTCTGCCGTCGATGATCATGCCCGGCCGCGGCTTCTCTTTGAACGTCGGCTTGCGGCGATTGGCCCTACGTCGGCTCTCGATATTCAGGCACCTTCCACCACCGAAGGCGATTTCGATCCGCCTCCGCCCTCCTTCGAGATCCATGCCGCGCCTCGATATGATGAATGGCGCGGAGCAGGCGCCGAAGCCTATATCCGATACACAATCCCCGATACGCGCATCCGGCCGAGGTTCATAGCAGAGTCCGCGTTCCGATACGACGTCGAAACGAGAGGCATCGCCGGGTCGGCCGGGTTCTATGCCGCCGGTTCGAGCTCAGAGCTCGGGGTCCGCATTGCCGCGACGAGTACCGGGCGGATCGAGGCCCTGACGAGCGAGTCCGTCGGCGTTCACGTCCGTCATCACAACCTGTCGGTCGAACCATATGTCTCGCGCTATTCCTACGGTGGTATGCTCGGTGTTACTGCAAGCGCATCACTGCGATACCACAAGAGCGGGTTTGAAGACTTCCCTTCAACGCGGCTCCCGATCGACGAACATGCGATCCCGTCCATCACGGTCGGGGTCTCGTCGCGAATGTACACGCTCGACTCCGAGGTGCTGCCTGAAGGCGGCATCGATTTGAATCTCGGGGTTCAAGCCATCATCTACGACGACCGGCAGGCGGCGCTGCGGCTCGAAGGC
>Ga0209487_1002370_pt1 | contig 15341 bp, 14 predicted proteins | sample Poulit2012_FD_187524 | JGI IMG/M metagenome (GOLD analysis project Ga0209487, IMG submission 187524) | Agricultural soil microbial communities from Georgia to study Nitrogen management - Poultry litter 2012 (SPAdes) (version 2) | ecosystem: Environmental > Terrestrial > Soil > Agricultural land... | reverse complement strand
GCCGTGCTGGTGGGGCAGTCGACCCCGGCGTTCTGGGTCGGGATCCTGCTGATCCTCCTGTTCGGTGTACAGCTCAGCGTCCTTCCCGCTGCTGGCTATGGCACATTCGCCCATCTCATCCTGCCTGCCACGACCCTGGCCATCTTCTCCGTCGCTGTGGTGGCACGTCTGCTGCGTTCCTCCTTGGTCGAGGTCCTGGGACAGGACCACGTGCGGACGGCGCGCGCTAAAGGTGCGAGCGAGAACCGCGTCCTGCTCGGGCACTCGCTGCGCAATGCGTCGATGCCGGTGATCACAGTGCTGGGCCTCGAGCTCGGGTCACTTCTTGGCGGGGCAATCCTCACCGAGCAAATATTCAACTGGCCGGGGATCGGGCGGCTCACGATCGATGCCATCGGCTTCCGGGACTTCCCACTCGTCCAAGGCACGGTGGTGCTCTTTGCGGCGACTTTCGTGCTGGTCAACCTTCTGGTCGACCTCTCCTACGCGATTATCGATCCTCGAGTTCGGAGTGAGGTATGAACACCACGGCGCTTCCCGATCTCTCCCGCCAGGATCAGAAGCACGAACCAGGCCGGCCCGTTGCTTCTCTACGACGGCGGCGCCTCGACCTCCCGCTGACCCTGTCCGTCGCATTTCTCGCTCTGGTCGTAGTTCTCGCGGTCGCCGGGCCCCTGCTTGTCGGAGAACCGAACGCCCAGAATCTCATTCGGCGCCTCACCCCTCCGGGGGTCGGCGGGCACCTGCTGGGCACCGATCAGCTCGGCCGGGACGTCCTGTCCCGCCTCGTCACGGGCAGTCGCGTCTCCGTGCTCGTCGGGATTACGGCTGCTCTGCTATCGGGACTGATCGGCTCAGCCATCGGCATAGTCTCCGGGTATGTCGGCGGATGGACCGACCGCCTCCTGATGCGCCTGACCGACGTTCAGCTCGCCTTCCCCAGCCTCCTGCTCGCCCTCGCCGTGATCGGATTCCTGGGCCCCAGTCTGACCAACGTGATCGTGGTGCTCGGCATCACCGGATGGGTCTCCTACGCCAGAGTGCTCCGCTCCGAGGTCCTTTCACTGCGCACCCGGGAGTTCGTGGAGGCAGCACAGGTGATCGGAGTCCCCGGCGGCCGCATCATGCTGCGGCACATGCTCCCCAACGTCACCGGTCCGCTGGCCACCATCCTGACACTCCAGGTGGGCACCGTGATCCTCGCCGAAGCCGCACTCAGCTTCCTGGGACTCGGCGTTCCGGCCACAACCGTCACGTGGGGCGCGATGCTCTCCGACGGCCAGCTGTACATGGGCACCGCCTGGTGGCTGGCAGTCTTCCCCGGCACCGCGCTGCTGCTGACCGTTCTTTCGATCAACATCGCCGGAGACGCCTTGCGCGACCGGTGGGACCCGAGGACGTACACGTCATGACTTCTCTTCTCGAGATCTCCGACCTACATATTTCCTTCGTCTCCCGACACGCTGAGGTCGCCGCAGTGCGCGGCGTCGACCTCCGGGTCGAAGAAGGACGCACTGTCGCCCTCGTGGGAGAATCCGGATCGGGCAAGTCGAGCATCGCCTTATCGATACTGCGGCTGAACCCCGAGCCTCCCGCAACGTATCCGCAGGGTCAGATCGCGTTCGAGGGGACCGACCTATTGCAACTGCGGCCCAAACCTCTGCGTGCGGTGCGCGGGCGGGACATCTCGATGGTGTTCCAGGACCCTATGGCCACGCTCAACCCGATGCGCACCGTAGGCAGTCAACTGATGGAGGTTCTAAGCATCCATCGCACGGGAGCCACTTCGAACCGGCGCGCGCGGATGCTCGAGGCTCTCGAACAGGCGCGGATCCCTGACCCCGCCCTGCGTGCGGCGCAGTATCCCCACCAACTCTCTGGGGGCCTGCGCCAGCGGGTCATGCTCGCAATGGCCTTGATGAGCCGTCCACGCCTCCTAGTGGCCGACGAACCCACCACTGCACTGGACGTGACCACACAGGCAGAGATCCTTGATCTGTTCCGCACCGTGCAAGAGGAGACCGGCATGGGCATCCTCCTCATCACCCATGACCTGGGAGTGGTGGCCTCTATCGCCGACCACGTGGCCGTCATGCACGACGGCTCCCTGGTCGAGCAGGGCGACGTGCTGCAGGTCTTCGAGGCCCCCCAGGCCGAGTACACCCGTGGCCTCCTGGAGGCTACACCGCGCCTCGTGATCGGAGAATCGGCATGACCACGACGGATTCACCGGTGATCAGCATGCGCGGAATCGGCAAGACCTACCGTCGCCGCCAGCGCGAGACTTCAGTCCTGAACGACGTCGACCTCGACATACATCCTGGCGAAACCCTCGCTCTCGTCGGGGAGTCTGGTTCAGGCAAGACCACTCTTGCCCGAATCCTGGTCGGCCTTGTCGAACCGAGCACTGGCCAGGTGTTCACCCTTGGGCGAGACCTCAGCCGTCGCCGTCACCACACTCGTGCGGAGAGGGCCCGGACCGTGCAGATGGTCTTCCAGGACCCGTACGCCAGCATGAATCCCCGTCTTCGCATCCGGGACGTAATCGGGGAGCCCCTGGTCACGCACTGCAAACGCGAACTGGGAGCAGAAGGGGTCCGGCGCGAGGTGACACGGCTGCTCGAGGCTGTTGAACTCGACCCGGGTGTCGCTCACCGGTACCCACATGAATTCTCCGGCGGGCAGCGGCAGCGGGTCGCGATCGCGCGTGCGCTCGCGCTGCAGCCACAGCTCCTCGTCCTCGATGAGCCGACCAGCGCCCTGGACGTATCCGTTCAGGCGCTGATCCTCGACCTCCTGCGCGACCTCCAGGAACGCACCGGCACATCCTACCTCTTTGTCAGCCACGATCTGGCGGTGGTCTCCGGGCTTGCGCACAGGGTCGCGGTCATGGACTCCGGGCGCATCGAGGAGATCGGTGCATGCCAGGACATCCTCGCTGCACCGTCGTCGCGCGCAACCCGGCGGCTGCTCGACTCCCTCGCTCACCCCGACCCCCGGCACGCTAATCCCCGGTTCGCTCGTGCAGCTGCAACAGACCGGGACGGCGAATGATGCCGCGGGACTCCCCGAGTCCTCGCAGGATGTCACCCGCCGGTAGGGAACCCTCGATGAAGCAGCAGAGCGACACCGCCGAGCAGTGTGGATTCATCCTCATCCACTGTGTTCGTCGCCAATCGCGGCATGGATTCCCCGCCCGTCCGCGACAGCTCTCGCATGGTCGCGACGATGCGTTCCCGAAAACCCGCGGTGGCTCGTGCCGCCTCCCCGTGCAGGATGAACAGACCGGGCATGCACAGCTGCTGGATGTTGGCCAAGCCCACAGCAATGTTCTCGGCGTACTCCGCGACTGCTGCCGCCGCCCTCGGGTCGTATGCGGCACGCCGCTCCCAGTCCGCCAGGTTTCGTTCCGGCATCCCGAGCTCCTCGGCGCGCTCCCGCAGCCAGGCGGTGGTGGCGATGGTGCGCCAGCATCCGCTCTTGCCACAGCTGCAGCTGCCCTGACCGTTCGCAACGGTCATGTGCGCACCGCTGCGACCGCCGTCCGGTGCCAGTATCGTGCCCTGGTAGAGGATCCCGACGCCGAGCGTGTCCCCGGTGGAGACGGAAGCGAACGTCTCCTCCCCCTGCCCGGCTCCGAAGTAGTGGTCACCATGCACCTGCAGTCGCGCACGGTGCTCGAGCAGCGTTGGAGCGCCGGTCACCTCACGGAGATGATCACTGATCGCGAACCCCTCGAGGACCGGCATATCGACGACCTCCACCATGCGCCCGGTCGCAGTGTCGAGCACGCCACCTGCGGAGAGGACACACCCACCGAGCACTGCTCCGCGCGCAAGCTCCCCGGTGACCCGGTCGATCGTGCCCACGATCTCGTGACGAGCGGCCGTCGGGTCGAACGAGACGGCACGGCGGGACCGGAACCACCCGGACGGGTCGATCAGAGCTCCGTGTACCCGTCCCGGCAACAGCTCGAGCGCGAGGAACGAGCCGTGCCGCGACGCGGGCGGCTCGAACGCCAGGACTCGACCAGACATAGCGCCACAGTAGCCGCGCAGAACCATCCGACGAAGACATGAAGGGTGCTCACGTGTACGAACTCGCCTACCTGACCAGAGACCAGACTGCCGAAGTCGCCCCAGGCTCCGTCGCGGTGCTCCCGATCGGCTCTCTCGAGCAGCACGGGGAGCACCTCCCCCTGGGCACCGACACCCTGCTCGTGGAGACCGTCGCCCGACGCGCATTGCGCGACATCGAGAACGTCGTCCTCTGCCCAACCGTGCCCTACGGGTTCAGCGGCCACCACCAGTTCGCCTGTGCCCTGAGTATTCGCCCGGAGACCTTGCTCGCCGTGCTCTCCGAGCTGCTGGATTCCCTCGTGAAAGCTGGGTTCTCCCGAATCCTGGTGCTCAATGGGCACGGTGGGAACACCGAGATGATGAACCAGGCGATCAAGCTCGCCGCTCTGGAGCAGTCGATCATCGCTGCTTGCTGCAGCTACTGGGATCTCATTTCCCCGGCCACGGGGGCGCCGGGTCACGCTGGCAGGTTCGAGACCGACCTGATGAGCGCTGCGCACCCGGAACTTGTGCATCCGTCCGGAACCGGACCGTCAGAGCCCCCGCTCTTCGATCGCGCTGTGATGCCCGGCCTACGCATCGAGCGCCACGGCGAGTGGCAGCGCACCGGTGGAGTCACCGACCCACCCGGGGACGGGGATTCGAACCGCGGGGAGAGCGTCATCGCCGAATCGGTCACCGCGCTTCAGCACTGCATCGATGCCATTCAAGCCACAGCGCTGCCCTCGGGGCCCGTCACCGACCATTCCACCGCCATCGAAGGAGAAACGCAGTGAAGATCACCGACCTCGAGGTCAGCGTGGTGAACCTGCCGATGAGCCGCGGGTTCACCTCATCGTTCGAGACCAAACGCGGTGAGACCCGCACCGTAGTCAAGATGACCACCGATGACGGGCTCGTCGGCTGGGGAGAGACCATGTGGGGAGCTCCCGTAGCACGCCTGGTCCGGCAGCTCGCGGCCGACGTGATCGGCACCGATCCGCGTGAACTGGAAGCCTTCCATCAGCGTCATCGGATGCTCCCGTTCTTCCACGGGTACCTGGGGTACGCGGCCCTGGCGGCGATCGACGTCGCCAGTTGGGACCTGCTCGGCAAGGCCGCTGGAATGGGAGTGGTCGATCTGATCGGTGGGCGGGTGCGCAACCGGATTCCGCTGACTGCGCTGATCACGCGATCCGACGGGGACCCCCGTGACTATCCCGGCTCATTGGCCGATGCGGCGCAGAGTGTCGTCTCCGAGCATGGGTTCACGGCCGTGAAGCTGAAGGGAAGCACGGATGCACGGGCCGATGTCGCAATCATGGAGCAATTGCGCGAGAGGTTGCCCGAGGTCGAACTGCGGGTCGACCCCAACGCTGCGTGGAGCGTGCCCGAATCCATCCGTGCCGGGCATGCGCTAGAGAGTCTCGGTCTCGAATACCTCGAAGACCCCTGCAATGGGCTCGAACAGATGGCCCGAGTCGCGTCCGAGGTCCGCATCCCGCTGTGCACGAATATGTGCGTGGTGCGCTGGGAGGACCTTGCTCCCGCGGCGCGACTGAACGCCGTGCAGTTCATCCACGGCGACGTCTACAAGTGGGGCGGCATGGCGGTGACCAAACACCTCGCCGCCCACTGCGAGGCGTTCGGACTCGGGATGAACCTGCACAGTGGCGGAGAGCTGGGGATCGCCACCGCCGCGCACCTCGCGATCGCAGCGAGCACGCCGATCCTCTCGACCGCAATCGACTCGATGTACTACCTCCACTCCGACGACATCATCGATCCGCTTCCCTTCGAAAGCGGTCATCTGCAGGTCCCCGACGGCCCTGGCCTCGGAGTGGAGGTCGACGAGGACAAGCTCACCCGCTACCGAGATCTGAACGCTGAGGAAGGCGACCACACCGGATGAGCGTGGCCCCATCTAACCCGAAAGGTATGCACATGAGCACCAAGATCAAGCACGCGATCACCACCCCCGACGCGCCGCAGCCGGCCGGCCCTTACAGCCAGGGGATCGTCAGCGGCGATCTGCTGTTCACCGCCGGGTTCGGACCGCAGGATCCTGCCACCGGGGCTGTGGCTGAGAGCGTCGGCGAACAGACACGGCAAGTGCTGCGGAACCTCCAGGCTGTCCTCGCCCAGCATGGCGCGGACCTCGACGACGCGTTGAAGACCACGGTGCACCTGGCCGACCTCGCCGATTTCGACGACTTCAACTCCGCCTACCGCGAGTACTTTTCCGAGCCCTTCCCGGTGCGTACGACCGTCGGCTCCCAGCTTGCGAACATCCGAGTCGAGATCGACCTGGTCGCTCGCATCAGCAGCTGACGCCGCAGATGGAGCGTTCCGGTCCCCTGGTGGTCATGATCCGCGACAGCCAGTCAGGACAGCTCCGCTCCAGGGCATCACGCACTGAGCGCAACGGTCCGGCGGTCGGCCGTCTCCAGCCGGTACGGGCCCGCGAACCGTGGCGCACGGACGTTCTCCACCTCGTGCTCGATGACCCGGCGTCGCCCACCACCATCGACCAGCATGTGCCCGCGGGCGTCACGGACGTGGAGGGTCTGCTCGTCGCTGCGCAACACGATCGGACCGTCTAGCACGCGCGGACGGCCTGCGCCATCTTCATCGAGGTGATAACTCGCGGTCAGTGCCGTGCGGCCCTCCTTCATGGCGTGCAAGATCGCTTCGGGAGTGTCGTCTTCCGCGCAGACCCAGGTGGTCGGGGTGCCCGGGCGCACCGGCACATCCGGGGAGTGGAAGTCTGCGCCCGCAAGCATGCTGAGCACGGGGTGGCCGAGGGCGCGTCGCTCGGCGAGCAGCCTGCCCGTCCATGCGAAAGCGGCCGTGGAAAGCGGATCGCGGTACAGATCCGAGTGCAGGATCTCCACTCCGCCCACGCCCTCGGGGACGTTTTCGAGCCAGGAACAGTCACCGGAGACGGGATGGTTGACCGACAACAGCCCGCCCCGGGCGGCCACGGTCCGAGCCCACTGGTCCACGTTCTGACGGAAGTCGACGAAGCCGATATCCCCGTACGCATTCGCGTGACCGCGATGCGTGGTGACTTCCTGACCGGCCACCAGGGTGATGCCGTGCTCCGCGGCCACCTCGGGCAGCCAGGAGTGGTGGCTGGTGGTGTTGTGGTCAGTCATGCACAAGAAGTCCAAGCCCGACCGGACTCCCTCCTCAGCGACCTGCCACAGGCTTCGGGTGCCGTCGGAGTGGAGGCTGTGGCAGTGGGTGTCCCCGGCGAGCCAGCGTCGGCCCTCCGGCGCCGGGAGCTGACGGGCGCTACCGCGCACGGCACGGGGCGACGGCGACGGCCGCGGGCCATGGTCCGGCCTTGAGCAGGCCGGGGACCGCAGATGCACCCGTGCGGTGGCGCGTGCGGCCGGCAGGGCGTGCACGCCGAGCACCACGGCCCAGCGTCCTGCTTCGAGCGGGCCGGGGAGGTAGCCAGGGGTGGCGTCGTCGGCGGTGATCACGAAGTCACGGCGAGCCCCTCCGGACCAGCCACGCCAGCCGGCGGCGCCATCGCATCCTAGGTCGATCAGAGCCGGCCCGTCGGCGCAGTCAGGATCATCGACCTCGAGCTGCACACCGAGTGAGGTCATGCCCTCGGGAACCGTGAACGGCACGGGCACGTAGCGATTGCGGGCCTGGTCGTGCAGGGTCAGCTCGATCTCGATCTCCCGCACCCACGCGGCCGCCTCGCCCGCGGGAGCGGGGCTCATCGGCGCCCGTCCTGGATCCGCTCCCCGGTGGCGTCATCGAAGAGGACGACTCGCTCGAAGGGGATCGAGAACTCGCCCTCCTGCCCTGCCTCGGGGGCCAGATGATCAGGAACGATGCTCTGCAATCGCTCCTCGCCGAGGCGCCCGGTGACCAGTACGTTTGCCCCGAGGTTCTCGACGCTGGCGATCGGCGCGGTCACCATCGTGCGCTCCCGGGCGTGTTCCGTGCGGACCGCTCCTTCCGGGCCGCGCGAGGCCGAGCTGAATCCGACATACTCCGGACGCACCCCGATCGTCAGCTCGGTCCCCTCGGTGAGCGACCCGCCGTCCGGTGCGCTGGCGTCCGGGCCGAATGGCACGCTGATACCGGAGCTCTCCACGTAAGAGCCGTGCACGCTCGCTTGCAGAAGGTTCATGGGCTGGGAGCCGATGAAGCCGGCGACGAACCGGGTCTGGGGATCGTGGAAGATCTCGCGCGGGGTGCCGACCTGCAGGATCTTCCCGTCCTTCATCACGGCCATGCGGTCGGCGAGTGCGAGCGCTTCAGCCTGGTCGTGAGTGACGAAGACGGTGGTGACGCCGAGCTCTGTCTGCAGCTCCTTTAGGAAGGTTCGTGCTTCCAGACGCAGTCGGGCGTCGAGGTTCGACAGGGGCTCGTCGAGCAGGAGGACCTGGGGGCGGGTCGCCATGGCGCGGGCCAATGCCACGCGCTGCTGCTGGCCCCCGGAGAGCTGCCCGGGCCGTCGGTCCAGCAACTGGTGCAGCGAGAGCCGCTCGGCGGTCGATGCGGCGGCCTGGTGACGGTGAGATTTGGCGACCTTCTGGATCCGCAGCGGGTAGGCAATGTTGTCGGAGACGTTCATATGCGGGAAGAGCGCGTAGTCCTGGAACACCATGGCCACGTCGCGCTCCCCCGGCTCCAGAGCGGTCACGTCCCGTTCGCCGATGTGGATGGTTCCCTCGGTGACGGACTCGAGTCCCGCGATGGAGCGCAGCAGGGTCGTCTTCCCGCACCCGGAGGGTCCGAGCAGGGCGAAGAACTCACCAGCGGCGATGGACACGTCGACACCGTCGACGCCTCGCACTCCCCCGGGGTACTCCTTGACGACATCGGTCAGGGTGATCGGTGAGGTCATGCCTTGATTCCTCCGAAGAAGCGGAAACCGAACTTGCGGTTGACGATGAGGTACACGATCAGCACCGGGACGACGAAGATCAACGAGAAGGCCGAGATGAGCCGCAGATCTGCCTGACCGGATTCCGTGTAGAAGGTGTACATGAGCACGGCTGCCGGCTGGGAGACCGGGTCTCGCAGCAGCAGGAAGGGCACCAAGAAGTTGCCCCACACCTGGACCAGGCCCCAGATGGTCACGAAGGCGATACCGGGGCGAGCAACCGGCACCACCACGTGGGCGAGCACCTGCAGGCGGCTGGCGCCGTACAGGCGGGCCGACTCCTCGTAGGACGTCGGCACCGAGTCCATGAAGTCCTTCAGGATGAAGATGACAGTGGGTAGCAGCCCGCCGGTCAGCACCAGCATCACTCCGACCTGGGTGTCGATCAGTCCCACCGTGTTCATCAGCTGGAAGGTGGGGACCATCGCCGCGGTGCCGGTGACGATCGAGCTGAGCAGCAGCAGCCCGTAGAGCAGGGCGTTGCGGCCGGGGATACGCACGCGGGACAGCGCGTAGCTGGCCAGGGTCCCCGTGACGACAGTGAGCGCCATGGTCCCGCCCGCCAGCAGCAGCGAGTTACCGATGGAGCGCAGCGCATAGGGATTGTCGAGAAGAGTCCGGAAGCTGTTCAGGGTCCAGTCGGGCCAGCGCACGGACATGCTGGGGGCCCCGTCGAACGGCGCCACCACCAGCCACGCCATGGGTAGTGCGAAGAATAGGCCGACGACGACCATGAATACGATCAGCAGCATCCGGGCGAGCATTGCGCGGGCGGTTCGCTTCATCGTCGTGACCTCCCGATGGATGTCGCAATCAGGGCGATCACCAGGTTGATCGACAGCATGATCATGGACAGGGCGGCTCCCATCCCGAGCCGGCCGCCGGGAATCGCCGTCTGGTAGATGTACACCGACAGCACGTTGGTGCGGCCATTGGGCCCCCCGGCGGTCAGCAGGTAGGGGCCGAAGGTGTTGAAGGTCCACAGCGTGATCAGCAGGACGTTGGTCAGCACGTGGCTGCGGATATTGGGCAACACCACGTCACGGAGCTGGGCCAGTGTTCCTGCGCCGGCCAGCCGGGCCCCTTCCAGCTGGCTGGGCGGGACCGTGGTCAGCGCCGAGGAGAACAGCTGCATCGAGAAGGCGGCTCCCGCCCACACGTTGAGCAGAATGACCATCGCCAGCGGGTCGTCGATGAGCCAGGCCTTGCCCTCGGTCCCCAGGACGGTGTTGAGGGTGCCGTCGCGGCGATCGAGCAGGGCGAGCCACAGGAATGCCTGCACCGATCCAGGCATCACCCAGGCCGCCAGAACGAGAGTCTCGACCCCGGCGCGGATCCGACCGCGCAGGTTGCGCAGTGTCCAGGCCAGGGCGAAGCCCAGCACGGTCTGCCCGATAATGCCCGAGCAGACCACAAAGATCAGCGTGATCCGCAGCGAGTTCCAAAAGCTCGAATCCTGCAGCGCGGTGCGATAGTTGTCCAGCCCGACGAACTCGGTGTTGATCGCCGCCAGGCCGGTGAGGCGGTAATCGGTCAGTCCCAGATACGCGGTCCACAGGGCCGGGAAGAGCAGGAACAGGCCGATCAGGACCAGAGATGGGGCCACGAAGGCGCTGGCGCGCGCCACGCCGAGCCCGGCCGCATCCTCGCGGATGCGGGCCCGGGTCCTGGCGCGGCGAGAGGCGGTCGGGACCGGGGGTGCCTGCGTCATATCAGTTCGAGACCACGTTCTCGTCCCCGACGATGCCGGCGACCGTGTCGGCGTAGGTCTGGGCGGCCTCCTCGACCGCGGTGCCGGAGACGACGTCGAGGGTCGCCTGCTGCAGCGCGACCGACACTTCCGGGTACTCGGCGAGGGAGGGACGGTACAGCGAGGTCGGAAGCACTTCCTCGGCGATCCAGGACAGCAGCGGGTCGTCCCCCAGCAGCTCGGCGTTGACGTCGTCACGCTGGGTGATGGAGACGGTCTCTTCGACGCGCTTCTTGATCGCCTCTGGGGAGGCCATGAACTCGATCAACTCCCAGGCCAGCTCGGGGTCGGCGGCGTTGGGGTTCAGCACCTGGCATCCGGCACCGGAGTAGGAGACGAAGTCCTGACCGCCCACCCCTGCGCCGGGTTCCTGTGAGCAGATCATGGCGTAGCCGATGACTTCGTCGCGGTTCTCCATGGGCGCGGTACCCACGCCCTCGGCGGGGTTGAGCACCGCACGCCAGAGGTAGTCGCCCTCCAGCAGCATGCCGATCCGCCCCTCGGCAAACTCCGCGAAGGAGGTGTCGCGGCCGTTAGCCTCCTGCTGCAGCACGGGATCGCCGAGCTCTTCGTCGACGTAGATCGTTCGGTACAGGGTCAGGGCGTCGCGCAGGCCCTGGGTGTTGCCGAGCCACATGCCGTCGGTCCAGACCTCCGTGCCGGTGCCGGCCAGGATCGGCAGCAGGCCCTGCATGGTTGTGGCCTCGCCCATCGCGGTACCGGCGTTCAGCTGGATCGGGACGACACCATCGAGACTCTTGAGCGCTCGGCCGGCGTCGAGCAGATCCTCCCAGCTGGCGGGCTGCCAGTTCTCGGGTAGCCCGGCCTGGCTGAACAGGTCCTTGTTGAAATACCAGACTCGGCCGTTGGTGCCGTCGGGGACGCCGTAGAGCTCGTCCTCGAAGGCGGCGGAGTTGCGGACGGCCTCGTCGATCTGGTCCCAGCCGTCCCATTCCTCGACGTTGGAGGCGACCTCGTTCAGGGGCCGGATATATCCGGCCTGGGCGAACTCTCCGACCCAGGTGCCGTCGATGCCAAGAACGTCGGCCCCGCGGCCCGAGTTCAGGTCGAGGGCGACCTTGGTCTTGTAGTCCTCGTCGTCGACGCCCTGCGGCTCGAAGGTAAGGGTGATCTCGCGTCCCTTCTCCTTCTGCAGCGCGGTGAACTCAGGGATCACATAGTTCTCGATCCACTCGGCTGATTCGGCGTTCTTGCCGCCGGCGATCGAGTTGCCCGTGACCATGAGGGTGTCCGGGTCGGTGTTGGCGCCGCCGTCCGAGCCGCATGCGGCTGCTGTCAGCGCGACGCCCGCGCCCAGGGCGGCGCGACGAGTGATGGTCAAGGAACGGGGAGCAGTCATGACGCGCCTCTCCAGACGTAGGGCGATGGTCGCCGACGGCGCCCGATCGCTGTGATGTACATCTCCGAACCTTTTTCTATCACATGGATTAATGGGGGGCCAGGGGCCTGCGGTGCCTTTTCGAGACTTCATGGGCTCGATGCGGAGCGTTCAGCGGTCCGCATCCGCATGTTCACCGCTCGCGCAGTGAGTACGGGTCAGTTCGCGCCCGGACCGTTCTGGGGAGAGAAGTGCTGGTCCAGAACCCGGCTGGCCGCGCCGATGGCTCCGGCATCGGGGCCCAGCGCTGAGGACAGGACCGCGACCGATCGGCCCTGCGGTGGGGAGGTACTCGCGATCTCGCGCTGCGCGTCGACGAACAGGGCGCCGCTCAGGATCGGCCAATAGGGGCCGCCGAGCACCACGACGCCTGCATCGAGGACGTCGGCCACGACGGCGGCGACCTGATGGATGCGTCTGCCCCCCTGTTGGAGCAGCTCGGTCGCCGCCGCATCGCCGCCCGCAGCTCGCGAGCACAGGGAGCGGAAGCGGGAATCGACGGCGGCGATGTCCGAGCGCTCCGGCGCCGGGCCGTCGAAGATGCCGCTCCCATGCGCGGCCCGGACCAGAGAGACAGGGTCATGGGAGGTGGTGGCAGACTGCTCCGTGCTGCCAGCGAGAATCTCGAAGAGCCTCCCGGCCTGACCCGCGTTGCCGGTCTCGCCGCTCACTGGGCGGCCGCTTACCGCCACCCCGAGTCCTGTACCGATACCGAAGTACACGAAGACGGTGGTCGCTCCCAGCAACTCAGGACCGCGTACCCAGATCTCGCCGGCCACGGCTGCGAAGGTGTCCTTCACCAGGGGGACCCGCATTCCGATCCGGGTCTCGAGCGGCTTGCTGAGTGGGACGTGGTTCCACTGCGGTAGCCAGACGGAGTCGCTGATCGCTCCGGCCTCGAGGTCCACCCGGCCCGGGACGGCGAGAGCGCTGCCGACGATCCTCTCGCGGGAGAACTCGGTGTGGTCCATGAGCTGATGCACGAGCCGGGCGGCCACGTCCATCGAAGCATGCGGGTCGACTGGATCGACATCGGTGCTGTGCTCGGTCCGCACCGGTGTACCCGCGAGGTCGAGCAGAACAGCCGTGAGGAGGGAAGGGTCGACGTGGACTCCGATCGAGTACGCCGATTCCGGCACCAGATCCAGGATGATCCGGGGGCGTCCCCGCCCCATGTTCTCGGATCGGACCTCGCGAACCAGACCACGCCTGGTGAGCCCACGCAGGATCACGGAGACGGCTTGGACGGACAGTCGGGCCTGGGCGGCGATGTCCTGCTGGCTCGAGGGCCCCAGCCGGCGCAGCGCATGGATCACTGCCTTGATGTTGTGCTCACCCAGCTGGGTGCGGTTGGTTCCGGTCGGCATCGTGCTCCTTCGTCGAGACCTCAGAGTAGGCACAATCGACGATCCAGAATCGCCTCCCCCACGGCGAACCCGAGGTGTTACGCTCGCGGCCGCATCGCCCCCGACCCCTCGAGGCGACATGTCCGGCTATGTTCTCGTGACCACCCCGACCGAGCACGTGCCGCGCCTGCGCGGGCTGTTCCGGGACGAGGAGACCACCGTCCTGCCGCTGCCCCAGGGGCGATCGCTGGTGTACGTCTCCAACTCGGCGACCGTCACGAGCACCGCCATCTTCCAGGGCTACAGCATCGATCACGAGGCCGAGACGATGGCCTTCGTCGGGGCCGACGAAGAGCATCTCCCCCATCCCTCGCGCCCGCTCGAGGGCAGCTACTTCACCGCTCGTCTCGACGACTGCGGCGTGGAGTGCGGGGCGGACCTGTTCGGCTTCGTGGCCATGGCCTGGTTCTCCGATCCGCTGGTCTCGGCGATCTCCGACTCCTACCTGTCGCTGATCGCGATCCGTCGGGCCCTCGGCCTGCCCTGCCGCCCACATGAGGAGACCATCCGGGGGCGGATGTGGCTGAACTCGATGGGTCTGCAGCAGCTGGGCCGGGAGACCTACTGCGCGGGCGTGCGGTTCGCGACCCCCGGCACGAGGCTGCGCTTCGAGCACGAGAGCGGGATGCTCAGCGAGACGCCGCTGGACCTGGTCGGTCGCTACACCGGGGTCTTCGACACCCATGCGGAGGCCGTGACGGTCTCGGCGCAGCGGATGGTGCGCACGATCATGACCTACGCGGCAGCGGGGGGCCTGGTCTCGCTGGGCCTGTCCGGCGGCACCGACTCCCGGCTCTGCCTGGCCGCCACGCTCGCCGCCGACATCGGCGACCAGCTGCACATCGCGAGCACCAAGAACGCCAGCGCCGACTACGCGGTCGCCTCGGAGCTGGGCTCCACCTTCGGTTTCGAGGTCAACGCCCCCAGTCGGCACATCCAGGGCCGGCTGCGGCAGAACGACCTCGCTCAGGGCTGGGCGGCCAGCTCCCTGGGCCTCTACGACGCCCTGTACATGCCGCGCGCCTTCCGCGAGCGCGACGTGCCCGTCTTCACCGTCGGCGGCCAGGGAGCGGAGGTCTCCAAGGGCAACTACGGCTGGCGGCCCCTCGCCCGGATCACGATGCCTCCCGACGCGCTGCGACAGGCGCGATCAGGTCTGGCGGCGATCGGCGTGAGCACGGGCGACCGGTGGGAGTCGGAGTGGCACTACCTGGGGTTCCGCAATCCCCTGCACTCCGGCAGGGCGAACCTGAGCAGCGACTACGTGGCCCGGCCGGCCGCACAGGTCCCGCCGGTCGGCCTCAGCCGCTCCGACGTCAACGAGCTGCCCGCGCCGGGCCACGGCGCGCCGAACGTGATCCTCGATGCGATCATCAAGATCAACCCGAAGCTGGCCCTGCACCCCTTCGACAGCGCGAGCAAGAACGTCTCCTCGCAGTTCGTCGCGGAACGGCTCGACAGCGTCGGCGGCCCGCTCGAGATCGGCCGGCTCTCCCCCTACATGATCGCCGGCTCCCCGCAGCCCGCGCACGGGGTCACCGGTTCCCAGCTCGACATCGCTCGGGGGAGGGGGTTCACCGGCGACCTGACCCCGCGCTCCCTGCTGCCACTGGCCGGCGCCATGATCGAGCAATTCGCGGAGCTGGTCCCGGCCGACGTCAGGCAGCGGCTCGATGAGCTGGATCCCGCCAGCACCGTGCGCCTGCCCGCCGCCGCGCGGGAAGCAGGCGCCATCGGCACCTTACTGGCGCTGACCACCGTCGCCTGACCAGCTGGGCAGCTCGGGGTGGCCCCAGAGGGTCGGGGCCTGGAC
>Ga0209487_1002369_pt1 | contig 15345 bp, 15 predicted proteins | sample Poulit2012_FD_187524 | JGI IMG/M metagenome (GOLD analysis project Ga0209487, IMG submission 187524) | Agricultural soil microbial communities from Georgia to study Nitrogen management - Poultry litter 2012 (SPAdes) (version 2) | ecosystem: Environmental > Terrestrial > Soil > Agricultural land... | reverse complement strand
TCCCTGCTTACCTTTGAGCATGTGTGAGAGGGATTTGAGCGGACGGTTGCCCGGCCCTGTCACAGGACGGCCACGGCGGCCGTTATCGATCAGCGCATCCACCGCTTCCTGCAGCATACGCTTCTCGTTCTGCACGATGATGCCGGGAGCACCAAGGTCGAGCAGGCGTTTCAGGCGGTTGTTACGGTTGATCACACGACGGTAGAGATCGTTCAGGTCACTCGTTGCGAAGCGGCCGCCGTCCAGCTGTACCATCGGACGGATTTCCGGCGGGATGATCGGTAGTACATCGAGGATCATCCATGCAGGATTGTTGCCGGAACTGCGGAATGACTCGACGACTTCAAGGCGCTTGATCGCTCTTGTCAGACGCTGACCTGTCGCAGTTTCAAGTTCTTTCCTGAGCATTTCAAGCTCTTCGTCGAGTTTCACATCCTCCAGAAGATCCCTGATCGCTTCAGCACCCATCTTTGCGGTGAAAGTGTTGCCGTGCTTGTCGTAGTATTCACGATACTCACGCTCTGTCAGCAGCTGTTTCGGCTCAAGTCCGGTGGAACCGGGCTTGACTACCACGTAGGAGGCAAAATAAATGACCTCTTCAAGGGAACGCGGTGACATGTCCAAAAGCAGCCCCATGCGGGAAGGGATGCCTTTGAAATACCATATGTGGGAAACAGGGGCAGCAAGTTCAATATGCCCCATTCTCTCACGGCGTACTTTGGCACGGGTCACTTCGACGCCGCAGCGGTCACAGACCATGCCTTTGTACCTTACACGTTTATATTTGCCGCAGCTGCATTCCCAGTCTTTGGTCGGGCCGAAAATCTTCTCACAGAACAGACCGTCACGCTCGGGCTTAAGCGTTCTATAGTTGATTGTTTCTGGTTTTTTCACTTCACCGAAAGACCAGGAACGGATCTTTTCAGATGAAGCCAAACCTATTTTCATATATTGGAATCTATTAACATCTATCAATGAGCTTTCCTCCCTAAAGTTTTATCAAGCTCAGTCATCATTCAGTTACATCTTCAGTTTTAGCAGCAGTGTTCTCACTCAAGTTAACCTGATTGGATGTTTCATCCTCTTCGGTGTCTCTCATTTCAATCTCTTCATCGTTCTCATCGAGAATGTTGACATCAAGACCAAGACTTTGAAGTTCCTTCATCAATACGCGGAAAGATTCAGGCACACCAGGTTTAGGGACATTTTCTCCTTTGACAATCGCTTCATACGTCTTCACGCGTCCAACTGTATCGTCAGATTTGACTGTCAGGATTTCCTGCAGGGTATACGCAGCACCGTATGCTTCAAGCGCCCATACCTCCATCTCTCCGAAACGCTGTCCACCGAATTGTGCTTTACCACCAAGCGGCTGCTGTGTAACGAGTGAATATGGTCCTGTACTTCTGGCGTGCAGTTTATCATCTACCATGTGCGCAAGTTTCAGCATGTACATCACGCCTACGGATATACGGTTCTCGAACGGTTCGCCTGTGCGTCCGTCATAGAGGACCGTCTTACCGTCGCGGGCAAGTCCTGCTTCTTCCATTGTGCTCCATACGTCTTCTTCATTCGCACCGTCAAATACAGGTGACGCCATCTTAAGGCCCATGGCTCTCGCCGCCATGCCCAGGTGAAGCTCAAGCACCTGTCCGATGTTCATACGTGAAGGCACCCCGAGCGGGTTGAGCATGATGTCGATTGGTGTGCCATCCGGCAGATAAGGCATATCTTCTTCCGGGAGAATCCTGGAGATTACACCTTTGTTACCGTGACGTCCACACATCTTATCCCCTACACTGATTTTCCTCTTCTGAACGATATAGACGCGGACAAGCTGGTTGACGCCTGGTGACAGCTCATCGCCATCTGCACGGTTGAAGACTTTGACATCGAGGACGATACCACCTGCACCGTGTGGAACACGGAGTGATGTATCGCGGACTTCCCTCGCCTTTTCACCGAATATTGCATGCAGGAGGCGTTCTTCCGCTGTGAGCTCGGTAACGCCCTTAGGCGTCACTTTACCAACGAGAATATCGCCATCCTTGACTTCGGCACCAATGTGTACAATACCTCTGTCATCAAGTTTCTTCAGTGCATTATCCGAAACGTTCGGAATATCGCGTGTGATTTCCTCAGGCCCGAGTTTTGTATCACGTGACTCAGATTCATATTCCTCGATATGGATGGATGTATAGACATCATCCTTCACAAGGCGTTCACTCATGATGACAGCATCCTCGTAGTTGTAGCCGTCCCATGTCATGAAGCCGACTACTACGTTTCTGCCGAGTGCCATTTCACCGTTGTCCATGGAAGGACCATCGGCAAGTATTTCACCTTTGGATACGACATCGCCCGTCGATACGATCGGCTTCTGGTTATAGCATGTTCCCGAGTTGGAACGTATGAATTTGGACATCTTGTATATATCTTTTTCAGTTTCTGTCTCTTTGCCGTTCTCTTCTTCGATGCGGCGTACATGCACTTCATTGGCTGCTACGTGTTCTACACGACCCTTGTAGCGGGATACGATTGCTGCGCCGGAATCACGTGCTGCCACGTGCTCCATGCCGGTACCGATATGCGGGGATTCAGGAATCAGGAGAGGTACCGCCTGACGTTGCATGTTCGCCCCCATGAGAGCACGGTTGGAGTCATCGTTCTCGAGGAACGGGATGCACGCCGTCGCTGCAGATACTACCTGTTTCGGTGAAACATCCATGTAGTCCATGCGTTCCCTTGCCATTTTGGTGTTGTTGCCGCGGAAACGGCAGAGGATCTCTTCATTGATGAATGATCCATCTTCTTCAAGCGCAGCGTTGGCCTGTGCGACTACATAGTTGTCCTCTTCGTCAGCTGTAAGGTAGTCGGTATGGGCCGTCACTTTGTTCGTTTCAGCATCCACTCTGCGGTAAGGCGTCTCGATAAAGCCGAATTCATTCACCCGTGCGTAGCTTGACAGTGAGTTGATCAGACCGATGTTCGGTCCCTCCGGTGTTTCAATCGGACACATGCGTCCGTAGTGGGAGTAGTGTACGTCACGCACTTCCATGCCGGCACGTTCTCGCGTCAGTCCGCCGGGTCCGAGAGCGGAGAGGCGTCGTTTATGCGTAAGTTCTGCAAGCGGGTTCGTCTGGTCCATGAATTGTGAAAGCTGTGAACTTCCAAAGAATTCTTTGATGGATGCAATCACAGGTCTGATGTTGATCAGCTGCTGCGGTGTGATCGATTCTGTATCCTGGATCGACATACGTTCCCTTACGACACGCTCCATACGGGATACCCCGATTCTGAACTGGTTCTGCAGCAATTCGCCCACAGAGCGCAGACGACGGTTGCCGAGGTGATCGATATCATCTGTATGACCCACTCCATGCAGCAGGTTGAAGAAATAGCTCATGGAGGCGATGATATCTGACGGTGTGATTGATTTGACTTCCACATCAGGGAATGCGTTTCCGATGATAGTCGTCGTTCCCTCTTCCTGGTTCGGCGCTTCAACTTTGATGGACTGGATTTCCACCGGTTCATCAAGAAGCCCGTTTTCAAGATGGTATGTTTCAAGGTTGGCGCTCTCTTCCAGCACCTCGATGATATTATCCAGTGTACGGCGGTCTATTGTCGTTCCAGCCTCCGCCACGATTTCTCCGGTTTCTTTATCAACGATGGGTTCCGCCAGCACTTGGTTGAACAGGCGGTTCTTAAGGTGAAGTTTTTTGTTCATCTTGTAGCGGCCGACGTTTGCAAGATCGTAACGCTTCGGATCGAAGAACCTGGAGTACAGGAGATTCCTTGCATTCTCAACTGTAGGCGGTTCTCCCGGGCGAAGTCGTTCGTATATTTCTAGGAGCGCCTGGTCTACTGTTTCTGTCGTGTCTTTTTCCAGTGTGTTTCTGATATATTCGTTGTCGCCCAGGAGTTCTACAATTTCCTGGTCTGTGGAAAAACCGAGAGCCCTGAGCAATACTGTCATAGGCAGCTTGCGGGTACGGTCAATTCTTACATATACGATATCTTTGGCATCGATTTCGTATTCGAGCCATGCACCACGGTTTGGAATCACCGTAGCACCAAAGTTTGTCTTGCCGTTCTTGTCGAGCTTCTCTGAATAATAGACAGACGGGCTCCTGACAAGCTGCGATACGATAACACGTTCAGCACCATTGATGATGAAAGTACCTGTATCTGTCATCAGCGGGAAGTCACCCATGAACACTTCCTGTTCCTTGACCTCTCCGGTCTCCTTGATGACAAGACGCACTTTAACACGCAGCGGTGCAGAATATGTTGCATCGTGGTTCTTTGCTTCATCCTCATCATATTTCGGTTCACCCAGTTTGTAATCCACAAACTCAAGCGACATATTGCCAGTAAAGTCCTCAACAGGAGAGATGTCCTTGAACATCTCAATCAGACCGGTTTTCAGGAACCAGTCATAGGACTTTGTCTGAATTTCGATCAGGTTAGGCAGATCCAATTTCTCTTCGATACGTGCATAGCTTCTGCGTTTAGCGTGTCTTCCATATTGAATCAGTTGACTCATCGACAGATTCACCCCTATTAAAAATTACGTAAAACATTCACCGAAGCAGTTAAACAGTCAATAAGACAAAAAGAAAACGGAATCGCTTCACAACCCCATTTCCTATTTATATTGATCGACTATATTTAATACGCTCCTATCAATAACGCACAAAAGTGCATACTTATTGACATTATATTTTTACATTCTATAACTATATCACAGTACATTTGTCAAGTCAAATTTATGATCAATAATTCTTGACACCTTTCAACACATGGTAACCCTTTTCGTTGCGTATGGACGCTGCATTGCCGAAGGATTCTTCCATCGCCTTCTTATATGACGGCATGCCCTGTTTTTTCTGAACCACCATATAGAACACTCCGCCTTCAGAAAGCTTTTCCGTCGCATCATCAATGATGTCTATCACAACTTTTTTCCCTGCACGGAAAGGCGGATTCGTCACATACAGCTCGACATTCATAAAAGCATCATCTGCATCATACTCTGCGCGTGTCAACACTTCAGCCTGGACATCGTTTGCAGCGGCATTCCGGCTGCAGAGCCGGAATGCATCCTCGTTCACCTCCACCATGATGGGTTTCATGCCGAGGATATCCCCCGCTATAATGCCGATCGGACCATAACCGGCACCCATATCAATGAACCCGTCGTTAATCCTGCCGTTGTAGTCAGCGATTACGGCATCGATCAGCACCCTCGACCCAAAATCGATGCGCTCACGCGAAAATATCCCGCGGTCGGTGGTGAAACGGTATTTTTTGCCGGCATGTTCATATTCTATTTCCCTGAAATCATGTTCGGTGTCATCATTCGTAAAATAATGAGCCATCCAATCACTCCCAAAAAGTCATCAATCTTCAAGCAATTAAAAAAAGGCCCATTTAAACATGATGTTTAAGATGAGCCTTCGGGTTTACACAAAAATTATTTAAGTTCGATGCCAGCGCCAACTTCTTCAAGTTTAGCTTTGAGTTCTTCAGCTTCTTCTTTAGAAGCGCCTTCTTTAACAACTTTAGGAGCGCCGTCAACGAGTTCTTTAGCGTCTTTCAGGCCGAGGCCAGTTGCTTCGCGCACAACTTTGATGACTTTGATCTTGGAAGATCCAGCGTCAGTAAGTTCTACGTCGAATTCAGTCTGCTCTTCAGCTGCCGCTTCACCAGCACCAGCACCTGCTGCTGCTACTGGAGCTGCTGCAGTTACGCCAAATTCTTCTTCAATTGCTTTAACGAGATCGTTAAGTTCTAAAACGGACATTTCTTTAATCGCTTCAATGATTTGTTCGTTAGTCATTATAATTCCTCCATCAATAGTTTTTTAGTTTGGATACTAAGCTTCTTCGTTCTCTTTCTGTTCACCGACAGCTTTAACTGCATAAGCGAAGTTGCGGACAGGAGCCTGAAGTACGGACAGCAGCATGGAAACAAGGCCGTCTTTGTTTGGCAGTGTCGCGATTGCTTTAACATCTTCAGCCGGTGTGAATGTACCTTCGATGATGCCGGCTTTGATTTCAAGCGCTTCATGGTCTTTCGCAAATTCGTTGATGATCTTCGCCGGAGCAATCACATCTTCATTGGAAAATGCAAGCGCATTTGGGCCAGTGAGGAATTCGCTGATTTCCGTCAGTTCAGCTTTTTCAGCTGCACGGCGGGTCATCGTGTTTTTGTAAACTTTGAATTCAACACCTGCGTCACGAAGCTGTTTACGAAGTTCTGTCATTTCAGACACTGAAAGACCGCGGTAGTCAACAAGTACTGTTGATACAGAGTTCTTGAGCTGTTCAGAAATGGCATCGACATGCTGTGATTTAGCTTCAATTACGTTTGACATAGTTACACCTCCATAATTTTTGTGTATCCGGTGCATTAAAAAAGCACCTTTTACCCACGGCAAAAAGTGCTTGAATATTTAAAAATAAGATTCAAGTCGTTTTCGTTGCCTCGGCAGGATGATGTTTTAAGCACTGTGTACTCCTACTGTCTTAGGTAATTATTTAAAATACAACTGCAACTATACACAATCAAGCCGCAGTTGTCAATATACAATTACTTGGTTTCTTCAATAGCGTTCAAGTCAACTTTGATTCCAGGTCCCATAGTTGAAGACACTGCAACAGACTTGAAATAAGTACCTTTTGAAGATGCAGGTTTCGCTTTTTGAAGTGCATCATAGATCGCCTGGAAGTTATCTTGAAGTTTCTCTCCTTCGAAGGAAACTTTGCCGATAGCTGCATGGACGATACCGGATTTCTCGGCACGGTATTCAACTTTACCGGCTTTGATCTCTTCTACAGCTTTAGTTACATCCATAGTCACTGTGCCGGTTTTAGGGTTCGGCATAAGGCCTTTCGGCCCGAGCACGCGTCCCAGTTTACCTACTTCGCCCATCATGTCAGGTGTTGCCACGATGACATCGAAGTCGAACCATCCACCGTTGATCTTATCGATGTATTCTTTTTCTCCTACATAATCTGCTCCAGCAGCTTCTGCTTCTTTAGCTTTATCGCCTTTGGCGAATACCAATACACGCTGTGACTTTCCAGTACCGTGCGGCAGCACGATTGCTCCGCGGATCTGCTGGTCATTTTTACGTGTATCAATACCGAGACGGAATGCTACTTCTACAGAAGCGTCGAAGTTAACAGTGCTTGTCTCTTTAGCAAGTTTTACCGCTTCTTCTACTGAATATGCAGAAGTCTGGTCAAACTTTTCAAGAGCTGCCTGATACTTTTTACTTCTCTTAGCCATTACTATTCCTCCTTGTGGTTATAGCGGGTTATCCTCCCACGTTTGTATTAATACGTCATTCATTAAAGTTTGTTTTAATTACTTTTCTACAGAGAAGCCCATGCTTCTTGCTGTACCTTCGACCATGCGCATAGCCGCTTCCACGCTTGCAGCGTTAAGGTCTTCCATTTTTGTTTCGGCAATTTCACGTACCTGTGCTTCAGTTACACTTGCCACCTTGTTTTTGTTAGGTTCACCTGAACCTTTTTCAACACTTGCCACTTTCTTAAGCAGAACAGCAGCCGGTGGAGTTTTTGTAACGAAAGTGAAAGAACGGTCCTCAAATACGGAAATTTCAACCGGAATGATGAGACCAGCCTGTTCCTGTGTACGCGCATTGAATTCTTTACAGAATCCCATGATGTTTACACCAGCCTGACCCAGCGCCGGACCTACCGGTGGTGCCGGATTCGCCTTACCTGCAGGAATCTGCAATTTCACAACGTTGATTACTTTTTTAGCCACGATGTGCACCTCCTCGTTATCGTGATGTGGTCATAGGATGTTATAGTTTTCATCCTCCCACTCGCATCCATAAAAAGATGGCCGAATAAAAATTCGACCATAATAATATACCATCTTCATGTATGAAATACAAGTGACTTATTACAATTTCTCAATCTGATCGAATTCAACTTCAACCGGCGTCTCACGGCCGAACATTTCAACCAGTACGGTGAGCTTGTAACGCTCTTCATCAATGTGGCTGATTTCGCCCGTCTGATTTTTGAACGGACCGTCGACGATGCTCACGGATTCGCCGACTTCCACTTCGAAATCGACCGTCCGTTCTACCATCCCCATGGACTTGAGGATGAACTTCGCTTCTTCCGGAAGAAGCGGATTCGGCTTGCTTCCCGCTCCCTGGGATCCGACAAAACCTGTTACTCCCGGCGTATTCCTCACGACGTACCATGACTCATCGGTCATGACGAGTTCGACCAGGACGTAGCCCGGGAAGGTTTTCTTCATCGCAGTTTTACGCTTGCCGTCTTTGACGGTCGTCTCTTCCTCTTCCGGAATGACCACCCTGAAGATCTGGTCCTGCATATTCATGGACTCGACACGCGCCTCGAGATTTTTTCTTACTTTGTTTTCATATCCGGAATAAGTATGGACAGCATACCAATTCTTTTCTCCTGACATAGCAGTATCTCTCCTTTTATTACATTAAGTCTATGATAGCGGAGATACCCAGGTCCAGCGCATAGAAGAACGCCAGAAAGAATATCACTGTGAGCATGACGACCGTAGTATAACGTACCGTCTCCTGACCTGTCGGCCAGCTTACTTTTTTCATTTCGCTAACGACATTCTGTAGGAAATTCTTATTATTAGCCATTCTGTTTCCTCCTGTGATCAGATGGAACTCTTATGAGTCGTATGCCGGTTGCATGTTTTGCAGTATTTCTTTATAACGAGCCGTTCGTTATGCTCAGTTTGTGTCGTATAGTTACGCGACCCGCATTCAGTGCACAATAATGCCACTTTCATCATAAAATCCTCATTTCAATTCTAATTTACTATAACGATTTCAGGCCATGTTGTCAAATGACCCTTCGGGCTCCGGATCAAGGTCCAGCTGTTCTTTTTTACGCCTGACACGGTACAGGCTGTTCGATACTGTCCGCCTGTCCACCTTCAGATGCTCCGCTATATTATCCATGCTCCAGCCGTTTCTGAAAAGCCTGAGTATCCGTTGTTCGAACGGTGAACAGACGCTCTTCTCACCGAGAAGGTACTTGATCTGCTCTTCTTTGATCAGATGCTCCGCCGGATCCTCCATGCGCCTGTCGCGGGACTCCCCCACATCGAAGTTCGCAATCCTGCCGCGGAGGACATGCTCCCCGCTTTTTGCGGAATGGTATTCCTTGATGCGCTTATACATTTCAAAGCGTATCGAACGCATTACATAATGCCGGAAGTGTCCGCTGTCGTTTTCGTACCGGTAGCACAGACGGAGGGCATACTCCATCATGTCCTGCTCGACATCTTCCCTTTCATTATAGGCATTCGCGTATTTGAAGCTCATGTGCACGATTCTCGGACGAAGGTATCTGTCGATCGCATCGAATGCTTCCATATCACCGTCGTAGACTTGAAGGGCAAGGTGGTCCAGCTCGTCGTCCAAGCTTTCTTTTATAATGAGATAAAAGTCCGTAATCCGGTACAAAACAACCCCTCCTATACTGTATTAATCAAATGATAAGAGGGATCGTCTTTTAATTCAATATGTCAGAAACGGCCGCGCCGCCATTTTTCAAGTTTTGCGTGGATATCCTCGCCGATATCTATTTTCCGTCTGGGCATTTTTTCATTAATGGCATCCACTTTCCTGCTGATATTCTTTTCCGCCTCCGACAGTGAAATCCACATTTCGCGTGAAGAAATCCTGTAGGCGCCGAGGGCGAATATCGCATTCTGTTCCGTAAGATCACTTGTGACAACGCTGATTTCACAAAGATGCGGGTGGTAATTGTCATGGACAAACCGTTCTATATATTCATCAGCCGTTTCTTTTTCCTTCGTATATATTACAGTGATCCCGTGAAAATCGAAGATGCTCTCTTTCGATTTTACTTCATAGGCATCAAATACACAGATGATCTCGTAGTTTACGACCGACTGGTATTCGCTCAGTGCAGCCAGCACCTTTTCCCTCGGTACGATCATTGAGTGGAGGGATTCGCGGTGAAGTTCGCTGTTCGCCCCGATCAGGTTGTAGCCATCCACGATTAGCAGCCGCCGCTTTTTCCGCTTCATGACTATTCACTTCCGACGGGGTTCTGCTTGCGGTACACTTCATACATCAGAAGTGCTGCGGAGACCGATGCATTCAGACTGGTGATATGGCCCACCATCGGAATCCTGACGATGAAATCACATTTTTCCAGCGTCTTTTTACTAATCCCCCTGCCTTCACTGCCAATGACCAGGGCAGTGTTCACATCGGCGGCAAGTTCACGGAAGTCCATCTTCCCTTTACCATCACTGCCGGCAATCCAGAATCCCCTTTCCTTCAGTGTATCTATCGTCTGGTTGACATTCGTCACTCTGACCACGGGCACGTGTTCAATTGCACCGGTCGAAGTCTTGGCAACGGTGTCTGTGAGCTGTACCGACCTGCGGTTCGGAATGATCACACCATCAAAACCGGTCGCGTCACACGTTCTGAGTATCGACCCCAGGTTATGCGGATCCTCTAGCCCGTCCAGGATGACCAGGTTTGCCCGCCTGCCTTCCATATTGTCGAGAAGCGTTTCAAGCGGCATGTATTCATGCGGACTTGCCAGAGCGATTACGCCCTGGTGGCGCTCCTCCGTCAGACCGTCAATCTTATTCTTCGGTACCGCCTGGACGACAATCTTACGTTTTTTGGCAGCGTCCAGTATTTCTCTGATCTGTCCTTTGTTGATTGAATCCTGTATCATCACTTTGTTGATGTCTGTGCCGCTCTGGAGCGCTTCCTTGACAGCATGGCGTCCGGCGATTACGGAATCACTCATCGTCATCCCTCCCTCTTTCTATGATTTTCTCCATCAGAATTTCTATGCGGTCCTGTGCCCCGTGCAGTTCGAGCCAGCCGATCAGCGCCTCTATCCCGGAGGCATTCCGGTATTCTTTGATCGTTGCATTTTTGGCACGGGTCGCACTGGATTTGTTCCGCGCACGTCTGGCCACATCCCATTCGTCGGCCGTAAGCACGCCTGCTTTTTTCAGATGAAGCAGTGCCTCCGACTGCGCACGCGCACTGACAAGCGTGTTTGCTTCCCTGTGCAGCTGATCCGGCTTCAAGTACGGTTTTTCCTTTATGAGGAACGTCCGGATGTGTACGGCATATACCGCATCCCCCAAAAAGGCGAGTGACAGGGACGGGACATCATCCAGGGTGAACCTAGCCACGCCTGAAACGCACCCCTTCCTTGGTGTCTTCGAGCACGATGCCCTGCGCCTTCAAAGAATCACGGATTTCATCCGCACGTGCAAACTCCCGATCTGCCCTTGCGGCATTGCGCTCTTCGATCAGTGCCTCGATTTCCTCATCCAGCAGTATCTCCTCACGCGCAAGCTTGACTCCGAGCACTTCGCTGAATACATCGAATGCTTCCATGAACGCTTCCAGCACTTCTTTGTCCGTCGTGCTGCCGCGCATATATTTATTGAGTTCCGTGGCAAGTTCATGCCACACGGTGATTGCATTCGCCGTGTTGAAATCATCATCCATGTGACGCTCGAATGAGGCGATCTTCTCCTCTACTACACTCAGATACATCCCGCCGTCTCCACTGCCGACGGATGTTTCAAGGCGTTCTTTCGCCTGCTCATAGCTTGACTGAATGCGTTCGAGCCCTGCCGCCGCCGCTTCGACAAGCTCACGGTTGTAGTTGATCGGGTTGCGGTAATGCACACTGATCATGAAGAATCTGAGCACATTCGGATCGATTTCCCTGATGATGTCATGTACAAGGATAAAGTTCCCGAGTGATTTGGACATCTTTTCATTATCGATGTTGATGTAGCCGTTATGCATCCAATAGTTCGAAAATGTCGCATCTGTCATACATTCACTCTGTGCAATTTCATTTTCATGGTGCGGGAAAGTCAGGTCCTGGCCGCCCGCATGGATGTCGATTGTATCACCAAGGTGATGGCGGGCCATGACACTGCACTCGATATGCCATCCCGGGCGTCCCTCACCCCACGGGGAACTCCACTTGATTTCACCTTCTTTGGCCTGTTTCCATAGGACAAAATCGAGCGGATCTTCCTTCTTCTCGCCGGATTCAATACGTGCCCCGACTTTGAGATCGTCCACCGACTGGTGGGACAGTTTGCCGTAGTCATCGAATGAGCGCGTTTTGAAATAGACATCCCCTTCCGACTCATAGGCATGCCCCTTGTCGATGAGCACCTTGATGAATTCGATGATATCATCCATGTGATCCATTACCCGTGGGTGTTCAGTCGCCCGTTTCACATTGAGTGCACCCGTATCTTCGAAAAATGCATCGATGAAACGGTCTGCAATGACGGGGACCTCCTCTTTCAGTTCCATCGAAGCCCTGATCAGCTTGTCGTCCACGTCAGTGAAATTGGAGACGTAATCCACATCGTACCCCTTATACTCCAGATAGCGCCTCACCGTATCAAATGCGATAGCCGGCTGTGCATTGCCGATATGGATATAATTATAGACCGTCGGACCGCACACGTACATTTTCACTTTGCCGTCCTCGATTGTCCTGAAGTCTTCCTTCCGTCTTGTTAAAGAATTATATATGCGAACCATTCTCTACCTCGTTTCTGACTTCACTTCTAAAGCCCTTGATTTCATCTTCCAGCCCCAGGATCATGTCCAGTATCGGATCGGGGAGATCGGTCTGGTTGAGATCCCGTGCATTCTTCACTTTTTCACCGGCCTGTTTGACTACATGCCCCGGTATGCCTACGACTGTCGAATCCTGCGGCACGTCAAACAGTACTACTGAGTTCGCCCCCACTTTCGAGTTCTCGTGGACCCGGATATTGCCGAGCACTTTTGCGCCTGCAGCGATGAGCACGTTATCATCCACATCAGGATGCCTTTTCTTTTCTTCTTTACCCGTACCGCCGAGCGTTACTCCCTGGTATATCGTCACGTTATTGCCAATCCGGCATGTCTCACCGATCACCGTACCCATGCCATGGTCTATGAACAGCCTCCTGCCGACCCGGGCTCCGGGATGAATTTCAATACCTGTGACAAATCGGCTCACCTGGGAAATGACACGCGCACTCGTCCTGAAGTTCCTCCTGTAGAGCCGGTGTGCCAGCAGATGTGACCACACTGCATGGAGGCCGGAATACGTAAAGAATACTTCAAGGCGGCTTTTTGCCGCCGGATCCAACTCAATTACCATGTCGATATCTTCCTTTATTCTCCGAAACACCATTCATCCCTCCTATATCGATACCGCATATAAAAAGCCCCTGTCCCATCGTCGGGACAGAGGCGCAAGCTGCACGGTTCCACTCTGTTTGCAGATTGAAAAGACAATCCGCACTTTAAAATTATAACATTGCATACAGGGTGCAATTCTGATCAGCGGCCGGTCATCCTCCCAGCTTCCGGATGATCTCTGATTTCCGCCGCCAACCATACTCATAGTCCCCATATCGTCTTAATCATAAGGCATAAACTCAGCATCTGCAAACTGTTTGCCCGCCTATTTCAGTTTTGCGACGCGTTCAAGCACTTTCTCTTTGCCGATCAGGGAAATGGTGTCCGGGAGTTCCGGTCCTCTTGTCTGACCGGTTACCGCTACGCGGATCGGCATGAAGAGTTTCTTGCCCTTGTAGCCTGTCGACTTCTGGACATCCTTGATTGCAGCTTTGACTGCTTCAGGGGAGAAGTCTTCGAGTTCACTGAAACGTGTATACAGTGCTGTCATCAGTTCCGGTATATGCTCATCTGAAATCACCGCATTCGCATCTTCGTCAAACTCGATGTCCTCCTTGAAGAACTGCTCGGAGAGCGTTGTGATCTCCCCGGCAAAACTCATCTGTTCCTGATAGAGTGCGACAAGTTTACGTGCCCAGTCCAGCTCCTCTTCTGAAGCATTCTCCGCAACGAGCCCCTCCTGGATGAGGTGAGGCAGCGCCATCTCGAACACAGTCTCAGTATCCTTTTCCTTCATGTACTGGTTATTGATCCATGTCAACTTCTGCTTGTCGAAAAATGCCGGAGATTTGGACAGGCGCTTTTCGTCGAACAGCTCGATGAACTCTTCCCTTGAGAAGATTTCCTCTTCCCCTTCAGGCGTCCAGCCGAGCAAAGCAATGAAGTTGAATAGAGCTTCAGGCAGGTAACCGAGATCTTTGTACTGCTCGATGAACTGAATGATCGAACCGTCACGCTTGGACAATTTCTTCTTATCCTCATTGACGATGAGCGTCATGTGGCCGAACTTCGGCTCCTCCCAGCCAAATGCCTCATAGACCATCTGCTGCTTCGGCGTATTGGAAATATGATCGTCCCCGCGGAGGACATGTGAGATTTCCATATAATGGTCGTCCACGACAACAGCAAAGTTGTATGTCGGTACACCGTCCTTCTTTACGATGACCCAGTCGCCGATGCCATTCGATTCAAACGACACGTCGCCTTTGACGATATCGTTGAATGTGTAGGTTTTGTCCTGAGGCACGCGGAGGCGGATGCTCGGCTGCCGGCCTTCTGCGATCAGCGCCTCTTCCTCTTCCTCGCTCAGGTTGGCATGCTGTCCACCGTAACGCGGCATCTCACCGCGGGCAACCTGCGCTTCACGCTCAGCTTCCAGTTCCTCGGATGTCATATAGCAGCGGTATGCCTTGTTCTCATCCAGCAGCTGCTGGACGAGCGGGTCATAGATGTGTCCGCGTTCAGACTGGCGGTACGGACCGTAGCCGCCGTCCTGGTCGACACTTTCATCCCATTCGAGCCCGAGCCACTTCAGGTAGTGCAGCTGCGACTCTTCGCCGGTCTCCACGTTCCTTGCCTTGTCGGTGTCCTCGATGCGTATGATGAAATCCCCGTCGTAGTGTCGCGCAAACAGGTAGTTGAACAGCGCGGATCTTGCATTGCCGATGTGCAGGTACCCCGTGGGGCTGGGTGCATATCTTACTCTGACTTTATCCATTATGATTCCTCCATTTTTTCAAGTAGGACCACCGCTTCGCTTGCGATGCCCTCTCCTCTGCCGGTAAACCCGAGCTTTTCTGTAGTCGTCGCCTTAATGTTAACATTGCCTGCTCCCGTCTTCAAAAGGGAGGCGGACACTTCACGCATATCGTCTATATAAGGTCTGAACTTCGGTTTTTCCGCCATGATTACAGCATCCATGTTACCGATTCTGTAGCCTTTTTCCTCCATCATATCCACAACTTCCGCAAGCAGCACTTTGGAATCCATACCCTTGTACGCTTCATCGGTATCCGGGAAGAACTTTCCGATATCACCGAGTGCGAGTGCTCCGAGTATCGCGTCCG
>Ga0209487_1002368_pt1 | contig 15347 bp, 12 predicted proteins | sample Poulit2012_FD_187524 | JGI IMG/M metagenome (GOLD analysis project Ga0209487, IMG submission 187524) | Agricultural soil microbial communities from Georgia to study Nitrogen management - Poultry litter 2012 (SPAdes) (version 2) | ecosystem: Environmental > Terrestrial > Soil > Agricultural land... | reverse complement strand
CCATCCATACTGTAAAAACTCATTCATGGAGTAGGACTATGAATCCGTATCCGATTCGTAAAGCTTTCATACTATACTAAAACAACTAATATATTGTAAAATTTAAGCAAATTATTATTAAATAAAGGGACAAATTGATTTCTATCGGATTTACGAAGTGGATAAAATGACGGTAGATCAAATGGTTTTAATGATTATAATAGCTTTTTTCATATTGTTGTTTGTTATTTTAGGATTTGTTTTTATCAGTGGCAAAAGTTCTAACTTAATCGCAGGATATAATACAATGTCACCAGAAGAAAAGAATAAATATAATACAGTTACTCCCTGTAAGTTTATAGGGAAAATGAAGTTTGCCTTATCATTTAGTATGTTGTTTTGGATACTAAGTATAGCATATGAAGTTAATTGGCCATTTGAATTTGTTCTTGTCATGTTTATTGGAATTGTGGTATTTACACTCATATATGTTAATACAGTAAACAGAGTGAACCCCCCCAACTAATTGCTGCATAATTTGAGGGAGACTGCACCTTCGCTTTTTGTTCAAAATACAAAATCTTTCTTAATCAACTTATTTTTCTAACCATCACAATGTCAACCAATCGTTCGTTTTAATGTTGTTGAAAAAAACAGAAACAGAGCTTGTAATTTCCCAAACCCTGTTTCTAATACTGACATTCTTAGTTTTACAATTTGAATCACTTTTTAAAAGGTTCAGCCCTAGTAAACATCTATTTCGAATTAAACAATCTCCAGACAGCAAGTTCATTCCCACTACTAACTCCAAAATAAACGATAAAACTATTTTCTCATCTAATTGTGCTATAAAAAATGGATTTTAAAAACTTCATATGCATGACCTGTAATTTATATTTTATCGTGCAAGAGCAATTGTTGGATTTTTTCAACCAGTTTATTCGATTTAAAGTTCCTTATAAGTTAATTACGTTAATCGCTTATCATTAAGTCATTAAAATAACTGTATTCTTAAGCGGCTTTTTGCTGTTCTTGTTGTATATTAGGTCGTTTAATAAAAAAGGCTAATACAAATGCAATTAATGCAACTAACGTCGAAATAAGAAATGAAAAATTAATTCCGTCTAACATTGCTAAATGTTCAATCGAGTATGTTGGATCTATTTCCCCTGTCATTGCTTTTTTCGCTAAATCCACTCCCGCATTCGTCGACCTTGTCGTCATAATCGTTAGTAATACAGCTGTTCCGAGTGCTCCAGAAACTTGTTGCAACGTGTTATTCATTGCTGTACCATGAGGATTTGCTTTCATTGGCAATTGGTTTAATCCATTTGTCATGACAGGCATCATTACTAATGACATTCCAAACATACGTATTGTATAAATCGCCATCAAATAAAAGTAACTATTTTCCATCGTAAGGTGACTTAATTGAAAAGTTGAAGCAATTAATATCGATAAGCCAATCATGGATAAAATTTTTGCTCCATATTTATCAAATAAACGTCCTGTAATTGGAGACATAATCCCCATTACAATCGCTCCAGGCAACATTAAAATCCCTGAATAAAATGGAGAGATTTCTCTTACCGTTTGTACATATAACGGTGTTAAAATCATACCTGAGAACATGGAAGCAGAAATTGTCACAGATATTACAGATGATAAAGCGAACATCGGATATTTATAAATTGTAAAGTCTAGCATTGGTTCTTCCATTTGCATTTGACGAAGGATAAATATGACTAATGCACATACTCCAATAGCTATAGTTCCGTATACATAAATAGATGACCATCCATAATCTGCAACCGAACTAAACCCAAACAACAATCCTCCAAACCCAATACTTGATAGGATAATGGAAAACACATCTAATTTTATTTTGCGATTAGGGGTAATATTTTTTAATTTAACAATTGCATAAATTAGTGCAATAATACCGAATGGCAGGATAATACTAAATAATACTCGCCAACTATATTGTTGAATAACCCATCCCGATAGCGTCGGACCAATTGCAGGAGCAACGAACATAACGAGACCAAAAAAACCCATTGCTGTTCCTCTTTTTTCAATCGGAAAAGCAATTAAAATTACATTCATTAATAAAGGCATCATCATTCCAGAACCAGAGGCCTGTAACATTCTTCCAACAACAAGTAAAGAGAATGTAGGGGATACCATTGCTATAAATGTTCCTAATGTAAATAAGCTCATCGCCCACAAAAAAATGCTTCTATTTGTAAATCGGGTAATTAAAAAAGCACTTGCAGGTATTACAATACCATTCACTAACATATAACTCGTTGTAACCCATTGTACCTTAGAAGGAGAAATTTGAAATTCAGTCATAATCGTTGGTAAAGCAATATTTAATAGCGTGTTATTTAAAAAAGCAGTAAACGCACCAATAAATAATATTGCTATCATACCATATGGTGGTTTTTCATGTATTTTCTTAATATCCATTCAATTTTTCCTCCTAACTAAAAAAATAGTGATCCAACACCAAGTAAATGAAATACTGGCGAATCACCTTCATATAAATAATCATGTATTGTTCACTTATACTATTTTATACTCCTAGTATAATTATTTCAAGTGTTTTTTAATTTTATAAACAATACATTGATACATATGGAGTTACATAGTATAATAATTTATACTTTAAGTATAAAGGGCGGTTTTATGGATACAAAAAAGAAGAATGTCATACTAACGGCAAAAAAGCTTTTTAGTACAAAAGGATTTAATGAATCATCTGTTCAAGACATTATTACAGAATGTAATATATCTAAAGGTACTTTTTATAATTACTTTTCTTCTAAAAATGAGTTTCTCATTGCCTATCTAGAGATGGCACGAGATGAAGAAATTAAAAGAAGAGAAAATTTATATAAATTAAAAGGAAGAACCGAATCCGATCAAGATATTTTTGCTAAACAAATAATTGTTCGGTTAGAAGTAAAACAGGAATTTACATTAAGACCTATTTATGAGATTGCTTTTTACTCTGGGGATCCTTTATTGAAAGATTTTATTGAAAAAAGATATATCGAGGAATTAACTTGGGTAGCTCAACGCCTTGTGCAATTATATGGAAAAAAAAGTGTTCCATATGCTACAGACGGAGCTATTTTAATGCACGGAATGATTCAAAACATGTTATTTTCTCTAAAAATATTATTAAAGAATAATTATGAACTTATTTCCCTTGTCAAATTTATTGTAAGACAAATGGACTATATAATGACACATTTAACCAAAAATAAGGATGGTTTTTTATATGGAAAAAGGCATTCCTTATTAGTACATCCTAAATCGACCGTTACAAAAACAGATGTGTTAACTACATTGCAACATTTTCAACAATCGTTACATTCTAACCAGAATCAAGAGGCGCTCTCTGAACATATTGAATTTTTAATCGAAGAATTATTAAAAGAAGAGCCTAGAAAACATTTAATTGCATCATCTGCTAATATGTTGGAGGAATTTACGTATAAGGATTCAACTTTGGAGATCGATTTAACTAAAATTTGCCTCCAACTTAGTTCTTATTTAAAAATGGATTAAAAATCTCTTTTCGATTTTTCTGTAAGAGATTAGAAGAAGTGATTACCAATGACACACTCATTAAATTAAACATATTTATTTTACACATAAAGCTCAGAAGTGAACTTCCCCAACTAATTGCTGCGCAATTGGAGGGGGACTGCACCTTCGCTTTTGGTTCAACCTGGGCTTTTTTACATATGAATTTATTTAATCATCATATCCCCTTTGTTGATGAACAGTCAAACTACATCGGCTGTAGTATTTATTACATTTTTATTGATAAATGACTATTTTAGTTGAAGACTCCTACTTTTACTTAATAAAAATCATCCCAAGGTCTGAGATAGACTCCATGTCGAGACCGATGACTTTCATCGCTTATTTATTTAAACTGATTTATAACTAAAGCTCATTGATTCTATTAGTTGACGACTGATGTAAACTTGTATAGGAGGATATATAAATGATGATTATTGAAAAATACCGACATCCAATTTTATTTTATGCTTTATCTATTATTGTACCTTGGGTACTATGGTTTATCACCGCATATTTAAGTCATATTGAACCGAGCAACACAATTTATTTTGTACTTATTAATGTATTAGGTGTATTAGGGTTAACAGCACCTATGATTATTGCTTTCATACTAATATTTAGAGACCGCGATTTAAAAAATGATTTGTTTTCTCGTTTTTTTAATTTTAAATCTATTAAAGCCAGGTATACCATAATCGCTTGTAGCTTAATGCTTGCAAGCATTCTGCTCGCACAGCTTATTTCATTACTATTTGGTTACAGTCCAGAGCAATTTTCCTTTTCAGAAAACTTTTCCTTCACAGCAGGTGTTTTTCCAGCATGGTTTATGTTAATTCTTGCACCAGTGTTGGAAGAATTAGGATGGCATACATATGGTACAGATACGCTTCGTCGAAAAATGAATGTGTTTAATTTATCAGTTATTTTCGCTGTTTTTTGGGCAATTTGGCATTTTCCCCTAACCTTTATTAAAGACTATTATCAAAGTAATTTGGCTGAATCTGGTATAATTTATAGCTTAAACTTTGCAATAAGCATTATTCCATTCGTTATATTAATGAATTGGCTCTATTATAAAACAGGCCGTAATATCACATTAATTATTATATTTCACATCACATCTGGTTTGTTTAATGAAATTTTTGCGACCCACCCTGACAGTAAAATCATACAAACTTTATTGTTGCTGATTTTATCTATTATTGTTTTGATAAAGGAAAGAGAGCTTTTCTTTAAATTAAATTCCGGGGAACAGAATAATATTTCCTTAAAATCTGTGTAGCTAAAATTCGCTTCTATAAGAGAAGCACAAAACAGATTAAATATTCCCTAGACTTAAAGGAGAATGTCTAATCTGTTTTTATAGTTGATTGATTTGACTATATATTTTTTATAAAATAAGTCTATTGAAATAGGCGAAAAATAGACACTAAAACATTTGCTAGTTGAAGCTGGAATTTTTTAAGACTAAATCCTACTTTAAGTGAACCTCCCCAACTAATTGTTGCGCAGTCGGAGGGGGGCTGCACCTTCGCTTTTTGTTCAAAGGATAAGTTTTAAATTTTCAATCCTTCAATCAATTCGGCAAGTTGATTTGTATATTTTTCGCATTCTTCATACGTTTCTGCTTCAATCATAATTCGAACTAGTGATTCTGTTCCAGAAGGTCTTACTAAAACACGACCGGATTCGCCAAGTTCCTGTTTAACACGATCTATTTCATCCAAAATTTTCGGGTTGTTTAAAGCTCGGTTTTTATCATTCACTCGGATGTTTTTTAATATTTGTGGGTAGATTGACAATTCATTTGCTAGCTCTGATAGCTTTTTCCCGGTTTCTTTCATTATATTAATAAGTTGGACTGCTGATAACATTCCATCTCCGGTTGTACTGTAATTTAAGAAAACGATATGACCAGATTGTTCACCGCCAAAGTTATATCCACCTTGGCGCATTTTTTCCATTACATAACGATCACCTACTTCTGTTTGAACTAGATTAATATCTAATTTCTCTAATGCTTTATGAAGTCCCAAATTACTCATAACGGTTGCTACAACGGTATTTTCCTTTAACATATTTTGTTCATGCAAATACTTTGCACAAATGTAAATGATTTTATCACCGTCAACAATTTCTCCATTTTCATCAATGGCGATTAGTCTATCACCATCACCATCAAATGCTAACCCAATATCAGCCCCTTTTTCTACAACTAAGGCTTGTAGTCTTTCAGGGCTGGTAGAACCAACACCGTCATTAATATTATAACCATCTGGATTATTACCAATGGTATAAATCTCCGCCTCTAAATCCGCAAATAAATGTGCAGCAATACTCGATGTTGCACCGTTTGCACAATCAAGGGCTACATTTATTCCATCGAAATCGTCAGTATCAATAGTTTCTTGTAAATAAGAAATGTATTTTTGTGTTCCTTCAAAATAATTACTAACAACTCCAATTTCTTTACCTACTGGTCGTGGTAAAGTATCTTCAGCGTCCATTAACTTTTCAATCTCTGCTTCTTGTTCATCTGTTAGTTTAAATCCATTTGGTCCAAATAATTTTATTCCGTTATCTTCATACGAATTATGGGAAGCGGAAATCATAATCCCTAATTCAGCATTAGTTACTTTTGTTAAGTAAGCTACACCAGGCGTAGAAATGACACCTAATCTCATTACCTCCGCCCCGATGGAAAGTAATCCTGCTATTAGTGCTCCTTCAAACATATGTCCAGAAATTCGGGTATCTCTCCCAATTAAAACTTTCGGTCTTTTACCTTCATTTGTAAACACATGTCCACTGACTCTCCCTATCAGAAATGCAGTTTCCGGTGTCAAACTTTTATTTGCGACACCTCTTACACCATCCGTACCAAAATATTTCCCCACATAAACCTCTCCTTAGCCCTATTCAAAAGGATATTTTTAACTAACGTTATAAAATCCTTTACGTAGATAGATAAGCAAAACGTTAACACAAAGATTTTCTAATAATTATTCTATTTCAATTGTTACAAATGTAAAATCAGGTTCTAGCTTCACTTCATTTGGACCAGTTATAGTAACATCTACTTGGTGTTCTCCTTCTTCTAGGTCGGAAACATCAATAGAAGCAACTATATCCTTTTTACGAAGTTCTTTCATCAGCTGGTCACTAGCAGTTGCAACTATATTCACTTCTGCATCTTCAGGCTGGATAAACGTAATATTTTTATTTCCTTGGCCATTTATACTAATTGGGACATTTTCAAAAAGTTCTTCCTGTTCTAACTCGATAGTTACTTCTACTTTATTATTATTCATTACTGTATTTTCCGGAAGTTCAACTTCTACTTCAATTACTTCTGATTCATTTATTTCTGACAGATTAATCTCTTTTGTGAATACTTCATCAATTCCATCAAGTATATCTCTTCTTCCAAAAATATCCACTTCTTCCACTGTTGTCATTGACTTTATTTGATAGCCTTCCGGTAATTCACCGGTAGTAGCAATATTTAAAGGTACTTTTTTGCTTGGTCTTTCTACAGGTACAGAAATTGTTACTCCGGCAGGTTCTACTCTTACATTCAAATCGTTACCTTGTATATCACTTACACTAACTGGAACTTCGCGATTACGTATGGATTCTCTCAAATCCGTAACATCAACATATACTTTTACCATAGCAATTTTTTCAAGTACGCTTTCCGAACTTACAATTGTAACAGTTCCTGGTGTTACTTCAGGTTCTCCTAATTCATAGCCAACCGGTAACTTGTCCATATTGACAAAATCTATATCTACGGAAAACTCTTTTGTTGCCCGTCTTTCAATCACAACATCAATTGTTTTGGGCTCAATATATACAGTTAAATCATCGGGTATATTTTCATATTCAATTTCAACAATATGTTCTCCTTCTTCATACTCTGTTAAATCTACAAAAAAGGTGAAATTATTTTGTTTTAAAGTTCTTGTGAGTACGGTTGTTCTTCCTTCTAAGGAGACATTTATATAATTTGGCACACCGCTGACGACATATTGATCCGTATCCATTCTAACTTCCAAAGGAACATCCTCAAGTGATTGTACCTCTTGTGATGATCCAGGCAAAATGCTCGTGTCTTTTTTTGTCGGATTCGATTCAACTTCCACGTAGATAAATAATGAAACGGCAAAAACAAGCGAAATAATACCAACAAACCATTTACTTTGGAATAAATTATCCATTTCTCTTCCCCCTTACGTTAAAAAAGGTAGTTTCAGGGGCTTTCATTGACTGTGTTAAATTAGTAATTAAAATATTATATAACTTTTCATCATCTAAATTACGAAATAATTCTCCATTTTTAGTACAAGAAATTGCACCAGTTTCCTCTGATACAATTATTGTAAGTGCATCGGTTACTTCACTTATCCCCAAAGCCGCCCGGTGTCTAGTACCTAATTCTTTTGAGATAGTTGGACTTTCTGATAAAGGTAAATAACATGCAGCAGCAATAATTTTACTTTGTTTTATAATAACAGCTCCATCGTGCAAAGGAGTATTTGGTGTAAATATATTTGTTAATAATTGATTTGTTAGTTCCCCGTTAATCGGAATTCCTGTTTCGATATATTCGCCAATTCCTGTTTCTAATTCAATCGTTATTAGCGCACCAATTCGTCGCTTTGCCATATAAACACAAGAAGTTATTAAAGAATTAACAATTTGTTCCATAACTTCTTCTTCGGATTTGGTTGACCTTCTAAATAATCCACCACGTCCTAATTGTTCGAGCGCCCTTCTTAACTCAGGTTGGAACAAAATTACAATAATTACAAAACCCCAAATAATAATTTGGTTTGTAATCCATTGTATAGTTGGTAAATTGAATAAAATACTAATTAACCATACAACAATTAATATAATGATTCCTTTTAATAATTGTATTGCTTTAGTTCCACGGATGACCATTATTAATTTATAAAAAACAAACCAGACAATAGCGATGTCAACGCCTATTCTTAATATGTCTAGAAGATCAATTCCTTCACCAAGCACTCTGACACTTCCTTTTAGAAAAGTTGGCCAATCGCCAACTGCTATAGTTACACTTATAACGAACAGAACGTTCTACTTACAGGGTGCGACATACAAAGAAGAACTGTAGGACGTTTTGTTCTTAGTCTCTATCCCTTAAAGTCCTTGAAAAAACTTCACGTTCAGCCGTTGACAGCAAAAAGGCTCTATCCTTATTTACCTCTTAAAAAAATTTTAAGTATAGATTATATTATAACATAAAAATATATGTACAAGGATATAAGAAACTTACTATTTTTCATCTTTTATACTTCTTTTTATTGAACCAATTATACATATATCATTGAATTTTCCTTAACATGAATTATGATTGAGTGACCTCCCCAACAAATTGTTGCGCAATTTAAGGGGGACTGCATCTTCGCTTTTGTTCAATTTTGTATGTACATTACAAGAATTCTAAATTAGAAAAATAACATCTAATGAATGCTAGGTAATTCTCCCCCTGAATAGGGCATTGGCTTTAATAATACTAGGAAGATAAAAAATACGCATCCATAATGATACGTATTTTTCTGTTAGATTAGTTTTTCTCCAAACAAAGAACCAACTAATGCTACTGTTAATATTGCAGTCTTATTTTTATCATCTAACATTGGATTGACCTCAACAAATTCTGCGGATGTAATGATCTCAGATTCAGCTAACATTTCCATTGCCAAGTGACTTTCACGATATGTAGCTCCACCAATAACAGGTGTACCAACTCCAGGGGCCTCTGATGGATCAATTCCGTCTAAATCAAAACTTAAATGGACTCCATCCGTTCGTTTTTTTAAATAATGTATTGTTTCTTCCATTACTTTCGGCATACCAATTCGATCTATTTCATGCATCGTATATATTTTTATATTTAAATCTTTAATTAATTGTCTTTCACCTGCGTCTAAATCCCGAATTCCAATGAGCACAATATTTTCTGGTTTCACCTTTGGTTGTTTAGTTAAAATTGTAGTTAACTTTTGATGCCCTAACCCTAAACTAGCCGCTAAAGGCATTCCATGTATATTGCCTGAAGGGGAAGTCTCAACAGTATTTATATCTCCGTGGGCATCATACCAAATGACACCTAAATTATCATAATGATTAGCCACTCCAGCAATACTACCTATCGCTATACTGTGGTCTCCACCTAATACGAGAGGAAAATAGCCTTTTTTTACTTGCTCATCTACTAAACAAGCTAGATTTTCATTTGCCTCTACTACTTCATTTAAGTTTCTTAAATTATCTTGACGCTTTACCACTTGTCGGGGCGGACGCGAAATCTCTATATCTCCTAAATCATGCACTTGAAAATGTAATTCTTCTAACTTCTCCGTAATCCCGGCGTAGCGAATAGCACTTGGTCCCATGTCAACGCCTCTGCGGGTTTGCCCTAAATCCATCGGTACTCCAATAATTGATACATCTTTTTTCATATCTTCGCCTCCATATCATATTCCTATTTTACAAGATATGGGGGAAGTGACTCAACTCAACAAAAATATGTATATTTATACATGATTTAAATGAACACCATCGGGGCATACTGAAATTCGTAAAGGAACAATCCCATTTAATTCCCAAGCTCTGTATAATTGCTCGACATCTGTATCGGCAGGAACAAATGCAAGCCCACAATCTCCACCACCAGCACCAGACAATTTACCAGCACCACCAAAATGTTCTGCCTCTTGGCTAAGTAAAAATAGCTTTTCAGTTTCAATTGGTACATCAGCCGCTTGGCCAAGAGTTGCTAAGGCAAGACGATTTTCCCTAATACCATCGTAAAAAATTTCACTTTTATTCGTTTGCATACCTTTAATAATCATATCGACCGCACGTTTACTTTGGCTCAAAAAATCAGAGTATAGTTTCGGCTTATCTGTTTTAAGCTGCCTAACTTTGTTTACTAAATCTACTGTTGAAGCAGGTTTACCGGTCCACCCAACAAAGACATTAATTTGGGATGGTAATTCAATAGCTTTTATTGTTAAATAAGTCCATTTTTGGCTAACAACTTTTGCTAGTCGCTTTTCTTTTTGTAGAATTTCTAAAAGCCACTCAGCCTGAAATGAAGTAAATTTTACCATACCACCATATGTAGAAGCGGCAATATCTGCTCCAGATCCATTTCCTTGTGTTTGAATGTGGGCGATAGCCGCTAATTTGAAAACAACATCTTTTGATGGAGAATGTTTAAATGTTTCTAAAACAGCTGACACAACTGACGTTACGACTGCAGCACTCGACCCTAAACCGTATTTTAGTCCTGATGCATCATCCAACTCACTATGTATTTTTAATGAGAATTCGGAAAAATCAATACCTTTTTCCTCTAAATATTGAAGTGTTACTTTCAATGCATTTTTAACATAAGTAAGACGTGAATCTTTACTATTAACAAAAATTTCTCCATCGTTATATTTCCAATCTATATTTTCTAACGAGAAATCAACTAAATGGAGTTTACCTTCTTTTTGTCGTTTAACTGTTGCATACACAAATTTATCAATTGCCATTACAACTAATTGTTGATTGGGCTCAAGGACTGCATATTCACCAGCAACCATTAATTTACCTGGCACCTTTACCGTAACCTGTTCACTCAACCTTTAACACTCCTACAAATACGATATACCTTCCCCTACTTTACTTACAATTACTTCGGAAACTCCGTCAATATTACGGAGTGTTTTTAATACATCTTCTTCGTCACGAGGAAGATATAGAACTTTTACATTTGGTCCAGCATCAATCGTAAAATATGCTAAAATTCCATTTGAACGCAATTGCCAAATTGTTTGCATGACATCCATCGTTACATTTTGCCAATAAGTGAAGGCCGGAAAAGCACCTAAAGTCGTAGCATGCATTTTCATACAATTTGCCTCTGCAATGGAACCTACTTTTTCAAAATTCCTCGCATGTATTCCTTCCTTTATTTCTTGTAAATCTTTCGGAACGTTTTGTAACCACGCATCATAAAAAATAGACGTGTCAACCGTTCGCTTCATTCCTTTACGGCTAGATAAATCTTTTTCTTTAGCGTTTAAAACTACTGCCGCAACTCTAACGTCCCAATGATCTTGTGGAGCAATTTGAATCGCATAAGAATCAGAACCGTCTTCTTTGGAACCTTTTTCCCATTCGACAAAACCACCATAAATCGAACGACAGGCAGAACCTGAACCTCTTCTCATAAATCGGGATAGTTCCTTATCTGATAGCTGTAAGTTTAGTGCTCTTGCACTTGCAGCAGCTAATGCAGCAAATCCAGAGGCAGAAGAAGCAAAACCGGCAGCAGTCGGTACTTTATTTATAGAATTTACTTCCGCATATAATGTTGGTCTTTGAACATAATTACGAAAAAGATTAAGGTATGTAGTTACTTGGTTATAAGGAACACCTGATATAATCTCATCATTTAATATAAAAATATCTTCTGTAAGATTCTCTTTAAAATGCACAGTAGTTTCAGTATAAAATCCATCCAAAGTAATCGATAGACTATTATTTGTCGGCAAAATTAATTGTTCGTTACGTTTCCCCCAATATTTGATTAATGCAATATTTGTATGTGCCTTCGCAGTTGCACGCATTTATTTACTCCTTTTAAGATTTTGTTTGAAAGTGTTGGATAGTTTAAAACGAATAAACAATAGAAGAAATCGGTTATTCACCGATTTCCTTTAGTTATTATTCTCATTTCGTAATACAAACGGCCAAACTGCCTGAGCTCCAAATTGCTTCAATTTCTCAGTTAGCTGTAGGGAGTGAAGTTCGTTTTGCGCCAACGCAATTATGCAACCACCATTACCCCCACCTGTTAATTTGGCCCCCAAAGCTCCTTCTTCTCTAACAAAATGAATTAATTTATTTAAACGGGAATTACTTACACCTATCGCTTCCAAATTTTTTTGTGCTTCATTTAATAAAGTTCCAAGTAAATGTTTACTCGCTTTTTCCAATGCACCACGGGCTTCATAAGTAATGTCACCGATGCGCTCAATTTTTCCAGTCACTTTTTGTGGAGCAGTTTTTAATAAACTCGTTACCGTATTTACTGCGGTCTTTGTATCTGCCATTTCCCCAGAATCAGCTACAACGAAATAAAATTCACCTTTCGGATGTATATAATCAATCGGCTCATCCTTTTTATACCAAATAGGACTAGGGGATGTTATTGTTAATGGATCTATCCCACTTGGTGCCCCGTGAGCAAATGTTTCAGATATATTAGCTAAATAAAGTAGTTGTTCATCCGTATATTGTTCATTGAAATAGGAAAATAATGCTTTCACAATAGCAATAGCTACAGAAGCACTAGAACCTAACCCCTTACCCGGAGGTATTGACGATTGGATTCGTATTAGCAAATCCTTATACGGAATCTTTAATAACTTAAGAGTATGTTTAATCGTATTTACAATGCCGACTAATGATTTCGGTGCAAGATCAATTGGACCTTGATATAACGAACTATCAATGTAAATATTACCTACAACCCTTTCCACAAAAGTTTCCGCCCTAATTAAAGGAAAAGGAATAGCTATAGCAGGTTGACCATGTACAACAGCATGTTCCCCTACTAAAATTAATTTACTATGTGCTACACCAGTAGCAATTTTCTCTGAGACTGTTACTTTTTCCATACTCATTTTACATACTCTTTCAATAGTGTTTTTGCGTAGCCAACTCTAATTTCATTTTCTTCTACTAACTTTTGTGCTACTTTATCAATCATATCACCCGTCGCCCCCGCTGCCACTGCTACAGACCGTGAATGAAGAGCCATATGCCCTTTTTGAATTCCATCTGTTGCAAGTGCTTTTAGTGCTCCAAGATTTTGAGCCAACCCTACAGAAATTACTACTTTTGCTAGCTCTTTCGCTGATGTTACACCTAATATTTTATATGCTAATTTTGCCATTGGGTGCACACGACTTGCACCACCGACAATTCCTAAAGACATTGGTAATTCTAATTCGCCGACTAAATTTCCTTGTTTATCCTTTGACCAAGTTGTCATCGAACTATACTGGCCATTTCTAGCAGCATATGCATGTGCTCCGGCTTCCACAGCCCGCCAATCATTTCCAGTAGCTATAATAACAGGGTCTATCCCGTTCATAATCCCCTTATTATGGGTCACGGCGCGATATGGATCAGAAGCAGCAAATTCATAAGCATACACAATCCCATCCACTACCTCATCACCAGAAAATCCAGGTGATTCCAATAAATGTGGCGGAATCTTACATGTCGCCTTTGCCAAACATCGATCTGCATAATTAGATAAAATTCGCAAATATACTTTTCCAGCTGTCAAATGTTCTACAACTGGAGCAAGTGATTCTGCCATAGTATTAATTATATTCGCACCCATCGCATCACATGTATTTACATATATATGAATAATTAACATTTGACTAAATTTAGATTGTCCCTCATTTATGATACGAACATCCAAATCAACTGCCCCACCACCTCGTTTTAAAAGGCTAGGGTATGCATCATTCGCAGCATTAATAAGCATTTCTTTTTCTTGTAAAACTTTTTCCTTTGCCATTTCGAAATCGGGACATCCAATCACCTGAATTTGCCCAATCATAATTCGCTCAGAGGCTTCTGTTTTAAAACCACCAGTTTCCCGAACAATTTTAGCAATATAACTCGCAGAAGCAACAATAGATGGTTCTTCTACCGCCATTGGTATTATATAATCTTTGCCATCGATTAGAAAATTCAATCCTAATCCTAATGGGAGAGAAAATGTACCGATAACATTTTCTATCATCTTATCTGCGATTCCCTCTGGCAAAGAGTTGTTCCCGAATAAAATTGCCTGATCCTCAACTGTTAAATCAAACAGATCATTTAATTTATCTTTTCTCTCTTCTACAGACATTTTATAAAATCCGGGAATTCGAGAGGTTACTTTCATCCTATTCACCCTTGTAAAATGTAGTAAATAATCGTATTTTGAATAATGATTATTACTTCTATCATAATTATACCAAAAATTAAATAAAAATGGTTGTTTAAATTCATTTTTTGCTGAATCTAATTGTACTTATTATGCTTAAAAACAATTAAAATTGCAAATACAAATAAACAAGGTTGTAATTACACCTTGTCCATACCGTCTCTGCTTAGTAAAACATAGCTGGGCTACTAGGATTCGAACCTAGGAATGACGGAATCAAAATCCGCTGCCTTACCGCTTGGCTATAGCCCAATCATTTCATTTTTCCACTGATAAGGTCCCATTTTTTTATGAGACAATTAATAATTTATTTATAGATGGTGGAGGGGGGCAGATTCGAACTGCCGAACCCGATGGGAGCGGATTTACAGTCCGCCGCGTTTAGCCACTTCGCTACCCCTCCGTATTTTATCTAAATTGATAATATATTATGCATTATGAAAAATGCCGGCCAGAGGACTTGAACCCCCAACCTACTGATTACAAGTCAGTTGCTCTACCAATTGAGCTAGGCCGGCACATATGGTGACCCGTACGGGATTCGAACCCGTGTTACCGCCGTGAAAGGGCGGTGTCTTAACCGCTTGACCAACGGGCCTTTAATACTAGTAACACTATGTAATATAGTTACTTATTTCTATGCTCTTGAAAAGCCAACGATTTTTATTATATACAAGCTTACACCTTTTGTAAAGTTTTATTGCAATTTTAATTTTTTCCATAT
>Ga0209487_1002367_pt1 | contig 15356 bp, 17 predicted proteins | sample Poulit2012_FD_187524 | JGI IMG/M metagenome (GOLD analysis project Ga0209487, IMG submission 187524) | Agricultural soil microbial communities from Georgia to study Nitrogen management - Poultry litter 2012 (SPAdes) (version 2) | ecosystem: Environmental > Terrestrial > Soil > Agricultural land... | reverse complement strand
TTCTTCTTTCGTCATTTGATTTAACTTACGTTTATAGAATGAACACGCATTATTTTTACACTTATAAACACGGAAATCTTTACGCTCTTTAATTCTTTCCAACGTTTTTAAACAATGGGGACACTTTAGGATAGCTTCCTTAAGAAAACGGTTCTTCTTACTGAACAAGCAACTACAAACCTTACACTGATATTGTCCTTTATCACCGTTATTAGCGTAAAGATAATCAGACGGTGCGGAACACTTAGGACATGTCAAGTTTGCAGGTACTTTAACCACACTGTTTTTCCTGCGAACGACAGGTCTTAAAGGTTTATCGTACTTGTTCTGATATTCATCTAGAAGTTTTTTATAATCTAGTTTTTCCACCGTTTCAATGATGGGCATTTGATCAACTTCTAGTTTACGGTAAGGTTTATCAATTGGTTCATCGTAAAGACCACGGGCAACCGATTTACCAAGGATAATACTTATCAGAGCAAAAATTATTTTTTCTTGAAACTTGATACATTGAAGCAAATAGGTTATAAATTGAGGGTACAACTTGTCACTTCCTTTTTTAGGTTTTTTGGGTGTGTGGTAACCTCAATATTATCCTAAATTAAGGGGGTGGCAAGTTTTTTTATCTTAAATAGCTTGAAACCAATGAAAACACAGGTTTTTACTAAGAAACTTTTGACAATACGACCTTTAGCAGGGAGAGAAGAATATGACTGTCAAATTAGAAAAAATGAACACAAGTGAATTCCAGCAATATTTAAGCTATGCCATTAAAAACTTTGCAGAAGAACAAATTAAGTCTGGTAATTGGGAGCAACAAGATGCAATTAGTAAGGCAACAGAGGAACATAAAAAATTATTACCTGATGGGGAAGAGACTGAAAATAACTATTTATTTATAATTCGTGATGGGGAGCAAGAGATCGGTATGATTTGGCTTGCACACAAAACAAGTGAAAAAGGGTTTATTTATGATGTCAACATTTGGGAAGGCAACCAAGGTAAGGGGTATGGAAAACAAGCGATGAAGGAAGTTGAACGTGTAGCTAAAAAGATAGGATTAAAAAAGATAGGGCTCCACGTCTTTGGCCACAATAAAGTAGCAAGAGGGTTATATGAAAAATTAGGGTATATGGAAACAAATATAAAAATGGAAAAAACATTATAAGTTATAATTCTTATTCCAAAAAAGGTTGCGATTGTCGCACAGAGTTGTGCCAGAATAGGGCCATTTAACGGAATAATAAATTTAAAGGAGTAGATAACTTATGAAAATAAATTGGACATTGTTTTATTCATATCTTGTTGTGTGGATTGCTGTAGGAGCAGTGGTATTTGATGCTATAATTCCAATGATAATTTTTATAATTTGTGGTGGAGTATGTGGTGGTTTAGTACTTGCTACAGAAAAAAGGAAAGAAAAGGTATGTAATTGAATTATTCAACAGTCGGGCGAAATTGCGGAAGAAGCATTGTGCCTGATCGGGCCATTTAGTTGAAGTTTGTTGTTTACAAATAATTCACAGGGAAACGGAATTATTCACCGCATACTTTCACGAAAAAGCGTATTTGCACGTGAAATGGCAGGAACTAAAGAAGATATTCAGATTGTCGCTACAAATATTGATACGGTTTTTATTTGTATGTCACTGAACGATGATTATAATTTACGCAGACTAGAGCGTTACCTTTCTATCGCTTGGGACAGTGGTGCAGTACCAGTTATTGTCCTTACAAAATCAGATTTATGTAAGGACATAGAGATAAAGCTTAACGAAATTTCTTCTATTGCAATTGGTGTAGAGGTGCTTGTTACAACAAGTACTTCTGATGAGGGGTATCAATCTTTAAAAAGATTTCTCTCTAGCGGTAAGGCAGCAGCGTTCATAGGGTCATCTGGAGTTGGAAAATCAACCTTAATCAATTGTTTGCTCGGTCAAAATATATTAGACACAAAAGGGATAAGAAATGATGATAAGGGCAGACATACTACGACAAGACGAGAACTGATTATGTTGCCAAATTTAGGTGTTGTTATAGATACTCCGGGTATGAGGGAACTTGGGATTATAAGTGCAGATTTAACGAAGTCCTTTTCTGACATTGATGAACTTGCTTTTGATTGTAAATTTAATGACTGTACACACCAACATGAGCCAAAATGTGCGGTACAAAAAGCAATTAAAGATGGTGTTTTATCAGTTGAAAGGCTAGAAAGCTATTGGAAACTAAAAAAAGAGACTAAGTATCAAGGTTTGAATTCTAAAATGATCGAAAAAGAAAAGACAAATGAAATGCTTAGTAGTATGGGCGGCATGAAAAACTTTAGGAATTTCAGAAAATCCATCAAAGAACAAAATAGAAAGAAAAGAAGATGAAGTCTTAAAAATGTTTAAAATGAAGAGTAGGGTAACGGCTCCATATTGAGCTGTTACCCTATTTTTTTGATAGATAGGTTGTATAGTTAAATGAGATTTTATTTATCATATTTATGAAGGTGTACATAAACTGACGGGTGCTTTACTACAAGAGCGATCTTCATTAATCGGTCGCGATTATTTAACAAGCAACCTACAAACAGGCACAATTCGTTAATTAGAGTTGTGCCTGTTATAGTAAAGGTAATTAAATTGAGGTGTATAATAAATAAAGGATGGTGATTAGCTATGATTGACAGGAAAGAATTACATCGGTTGGTGGATGAATTACCAGAAGAAAAATTGCCTCGCATGGGTGACTTTTTCCGTCATTTGTTTGATGAAGAGGAATTGTAATTGAACGATGAGACAAAAAAGGAAGTGGACGAGGCTCGTGTGCGCGTTAAAGATGGGGAATATGTTACACTAAATGAACTATTAGAGGAAACTCGGGATGTATGAACTAAGGATTGATAAGCAAGCGGCTAAATATCTTAAAAGGTTGGATAAACCGAATCGAATTCGATTACAGGCGCCTTGACGGAACTAGCAGAAAATCCCTTTGCAGATACAAATGTGACACGGTTGAAAGGTTATGCGAGCACGTTTCGAAAGCGAGTTGGTGACTTCCGTATCATTTTTGAAGGCGATCAAGGCCATCTTATTGTGCTTGTTTTAAAGATCGGTTGCCGTGGAGATATCTATAAAAAATAGGAAAACGCCTTACTTTTTGAAAAGAGGCGTTTATTTTTACACAAACCTATTTTCTATCTTTGTTATCTCCCTTGGATAATATTATATTGGTTAATAAAACTTGTTAAAAGCGTCGAGAAAAATAAATCATAACTACTTCAGTAATCGGGTTCGATTGCGTCATAGCAGTATTCGAGAATTGGGCTAGATTGTATGAGGAGTTCATCCTTTTAAATTGGATATTTATGTTAAGGTGTGAATGGGTTTGTGAAATTATAAACTTATACTAATTAACAGGTTAGTTTAAGTTGGTCAGAGTTCTGAAGTGAGAACATCACAGGGGAGAGATTAAATGATTAAAGGAATATATGAATTTATAAGTGAAGCACAGTTAAAAAAGTATGCAGAACTTGCTGTACGAGTTGGTGTAAATCTGCAAAAAAATCAATTATTGATTATTCATAGTGATATACAAAATGTTACGTTTGCACGTCTAATTCAAACGGTAGCCTACGAGGTAGGAGCTTCAAATGTATTTATAGATTGGACAGATGAACAGTCTACCAAAGAATTTTATTTAAACGCAGCAGGTGATGACATCGATTACTATCCCAACTGGCAGGATGCTCGCTTTAAGGAATGGGACGATGCAGGTGCTGCTTATATCCATATTATTTCTGAAAACTTAAATACCTTTAAGAATGTTTCCACAGAACGGATGAGTCGTTTTCAAAAGGCATCTCGCACCAAGCTGAAGGCTCATCATGCAAAAATTAGATCTCACGAGATACACTGGTGTCTTATAACGGTGCCGTCCGTTGAATGGGCATCCAAAGTGTTCCCCAACCTAAGTAAAGAAGAAGCTATGCAATCATTATGGAAATTAATCTTAAAAGGATCCCGGGCAGATGGGGAAAATCCTATAAAAGATTGGAAAAGTCACAATAACGCTTTTGAGTCTCAAAAAAGAATTCTAAATGAGAGCCAATTTGAAACTCTGCATTTTACAAATAGCCGTGGAACTGATTTATTAGTTGGTCTACCTGAAAACCATCTCTATATCGGTGGAGGTGTGATAGATAAAAATGGAATACCTTTCTTTCCGAACATTCCTACAGAAGAAATATTTACTGCTCCTCATAAAAATAAGGTGAATGGCAAAATGGTAGGTACTAAACCTCTTATTTATGGTAGAAGTGTCATCGATGAATTTTATTTAATTTTTAAAGATGGAAGGATTATCGACTATTATGCCGCAAAGGGACAAGAAGTGTTACAAAATCTCATCGAAACTGACGAAGGTTCACATTATCTAGGTGAAATTGCCTTGGTCTCTAATAAATCTCCTCTTGCTCAGGCAGATACTCTTTTTTATAATACTTTGTTTGATGAAAATACGGCCTGTCATATTGGAATTGGAAATGCATCTCCCTCCAATATTCAAAATGGCATTGACCAATCTAAGGAAGAGTTGAAGGAAGCGGGTCTGAATACTTCACTTTTGTTAGTCAATGTGACCTTTGGTACCGAAGATATGAAAGTAGTGGGCATTAAAAAAGGTGGAACTGAAGTTTTGCTAATGAAGGATGGGGAATTCCAATTCTAAATCGTCTACTACTTAAAAGTAGAGAAAACTTATTACTGGTGGATTGTTATAGTGAAAATAAACCGGGCAGTATTCGTAAAACAAAGGAATTGAATGAGTTTGGATATAATGATCTTGTTTGGCTTATTAAGTTCAAGCTGAATAATGTCTATTGCTACCAGTCCAGCACAGTTGCAGCATAGTAGTGTTCAAGAATCAGGCCAGTTTTTTTCAGAATTATGCTTTAAAAAAAGATTGTATTCTAACCTAGAATATTATAACATGGTATTCAAAGAAAGGAGGTCTGTTGACAATGAAGAAGTGTGTATTAAGTATTATGTTACTGATGTTGATTTCTTTCTCACTATTCATAGGCCCATCAGAAGAAACGGCACAGTTTTCATTTAATCCTACAGATGAACCTACTATCACTACAGTTGATACAATTGCTAGTTCTGATGTAATTACTGAATCAGTTCAAACGCTAATCCCAAAGTGGCAGACTGAATTTCTATTCCCTTCGAATGACGATACACATATATTGAGTAGAAAACTTCCCCCTATTAAGTTTATGAACCATCTGTTTTTCTCTGGAAAAATTGCTGGTTTTATTTGTGTTGTGCAACACCAATCGAATTACCTCTCCTAAAATATAAAAATCCCAATTATCAGTTTATATTATTTAAAATTATATATTCGTAATGTAATTTTTTCTTATTTACAAAATGAGAAGTGTTTTTCTGATGCCTTTTTTAGAGCATTGGGTTACGAACACCTTTTTCAAAAAAATAATAGTCCATCATGTGAAAATCGAAAATAAAAGAATATGTTCACATTACCTAAGCTCCATTGATTGTGGTGTCGTTTTTTATGACTACGAGTTCAAATTATTACAACATCCAAATTTATTGTAAATGGATTACTAGGATGATGGACGAATTAATAGATAAATGAAAATAAAATAAAAACTCAAGGAATGATGATATATGTTAGGTAATATTGGTTTACCTAGTTTCATTTTAATTTTTGTAACTGCCTTAATTGTATTCGGGCCATCTAAGTTACCCGAAATAGGAAAATCAGCAGGCAAAGCTTTAAAAGAATTTAAAAATGCTACAAAAGATATTGTGAATAATGATAAGGATTGAAATAATTAGCAAAGGAAAGATTATATGACTAAAAACAAAAATGAATTTGACAAAAACAATGATGAATTCAATAAAGACGATATTATTATACCAAACATGTTTGTAATTGCGTTGGTAATAGGTTTAACAGTTGCTTGCATAGTAATGCTGAAAATGACATAATTACCGAATTTAGGAGGTAAGCATGGAAAATTGGCTAATTGAAGTAATGAATGATTATGGCTATGTAGAGATTATGTTTCTTATCACAATTGAAAATATTTTCCCTCCAATACTTTCAGAAGTTATCTTAACATTTGGAGGGGGTATGACCACGACATCTAGTCTAAGCATTCTAGGTATTATTATATCAGCAACAGCCGGTTTTGTTTCTTATTGCTCTAGTGTTTATTTTTGTAAAGCGAAGGAAAAATCGTTTTTAAAATTCAATGTGTTATAGTTTACCCTTATGCGAATCGCAACAATACCAGTTAATTGCATGCCTGCTCTTATTGAATAAGAGAAAAAGAAACTATAATTAAAGGAATCTTCCACAATAGGACGCTTTTCTTTAATAAGACATAGCACTGAATCTTCCCGTAATATAGTAAGTATTTGGTAGATAATAATAAGAAATGAAAGAAACGGTAAAATTGAAGTGGTCAGAACGCTTAATATATCCATAGGCGCCACCTCCCTTCTTGAGATTTAATCTCTAAAGAAGGTTATTAGTGCGCCACCCCTCATGCGAAGCTAGTCTATTAAATTCTATTGAACATATTGGAATCATTTTACGGTGAAAATCTTTTAAATGGACAAGATAAATTCAATTAGGGCTATCGGATTAATTTAGCACTGATTGTACCGTAAACGATGCGATTGTGGAATAAAAATTACTTAAAAACAGGCATTTTAAGCAAAATATGATACCTGAATAAGTAAAAAAGCGCTCAGATTAAATTCTGAGCGCTTTTTCTCTTTACAATTCTACCTGTCGCACTCTTTCATCCTTTCCATATGGAAGTACATGATACGCGGTTAGGAGAATAGTACCTATGAGAGCAGAGCATCCTAGCCAGAAGTAGAGTGTGCTTCCGCCGTAGGAATCGATTAGAGCACCACCAATAAGGGAGCCAATGATCCCTGAAACACCAAAGAATGTGGCGAAAAAGACGAGATGTCCAGTCGATTGCAATAATCTAGGAATAATCCGAGATACATAATCAAATGCTGCTGTATAAAATATACCAAAAGATAGGCCGTGAAATACTTGTAAAATGATAACTTGATAAGATTGATCAACTGCTGCATAAAGGAACCATCTCATGGCGTAGATGGCACCTGCTAGAATGACAAAAACAAGTGGCCGGTACTTCCTGAACCACCAACCCGCCGTGGCAAAAATTACCGCTTCACTCATGACGCCAACAAACCAACCCACTCCTACTAAACTCTCAGTACCTCCGAGTTGGGCAATATACAAGCCTATAAAACTATCGTTTGCTCGGTGAGTGACCGTTATAAATAACATAAGAATTAAAAATATAAAATATGGTTTTGTCGTCAATAATTTCTTAATGTCTGAAAACTGCAGAGGCTCTGAATCTACTTTCACGTCGGGTACTTTAAAAGTGACGATAAAGGCAATGACACCAAATAATAAGTATGGCCATATCATATATTGAATCCCAACTCTTGTGAGTATAGCCCCAATGATCAGAGAAGAAAATGCGAATCCAATCGAACCCCATGTTCTAATGCTACCGAATGGTACACCCTTAACTTCAGCACTTCGTTGTGCCAAGCTGTCCCCAAGTGCCCCGATTGGTGAAGTGAAAAAATAAAAAACTGCGCCCATCAACAAGATGGCGATTAACGTATTCATTTGAAAAAATAAAACACTTGTAATAAGCAGACCAATGACGCAAATTTGAATCATAAGTTTGACGGTTTTATATTTATCACTTAAATAACCCCAGAAAGGTTGCGAAAAAATAGACGCTAACGGTCCAACAGCTAGCACCCAGCCAATTTCGGTACCATTTAATCCTTTGTATCTTAAATATAGTGGTAAATAGCTGAGAATAATTGTATTTGTAGCATGAAAGCTAAATAAAAGCATTTTTAAAGGTGTTAATGATTGGTCTTTTGACACATGGTTCCGCTCCTAACATTAATAAAATCTATTAAACAATAGAAAAACTCCCGCTAGGTGCCGGAAGTTTTTAACTTATTCCCAAGTGCTCTTGATAAATTCATCTCTGCCAGATTTTTTTCGATCAGCTTTATAATGGTTTTCGTTCTTTTTATAATAATCTTGATGGTAATCTTCAGCAGGATAAAACGTTTCAGCAGGCAATATTTCAGTGACAATTGGCTTGTTGAAAATTTCACTTTTTTGCAGATCAGTTTTTGCTTTTTCGGCTAGTTCTTTCTGTGTTTCATCATGATAAAAAATCGCTGTTCGGTAAGAATCACCACGATCGTGAAATTGACCACCATCATCAGTCGGATCAATCTGCTTCCAATAAATATCTAAGATATCTTGATAAGAGATCATATCTGGATTAAAGGTAATTTCAACTGCTTCATAATGGCCAGTTGAACCTTTTTTCACGTCTTCATAAGTAGGATTCTCTAGATTCCCGCCAGTATAACCTGAGATAACAGAATGAACCCCATCCCACTGATCAAATGGTTTAACCATGCACCAAAAACAACCGCCAGCAAACGTTGCTTTGCTTAATGTATTAGTCATATGTATGCCTCCTGGATTAACGCGAGTCTATTTTAAATGGGTATTCAGGAAAAGTGTAGAAAATTTAATATTATAAAAATCGCCGCTCATGGAATATACTCGCTTTCCGTAGGCGGCTGATGAGCCTCCGAATGCTACGCATTTCGGGGGCGCGTCTGGCCTCTGGGACTGCGCTATGCTCGTCCCACCGAAAACATTAGCTCCCACTGGAGTCTCGCATATTCCATTCGCTAGTATAGGTGCCTTTTTGACAACTTTGCATGAAAATCTGATTAACCATTTAAATTAAGTGTAAATGTTTTAATTCATAGTATCTTCAAGTAAAATGATAATTAATTGTACGGTAAGTATATCATAATAGGAAGTAGGTGACATCATGGAGGAACCTTTTGTTCATAAAGTTTTTACGGGTAAAGTTAAAACAATGGGCGATCCTAATGCAAAAAATCCAATGGATAGGGAATGGGAAAGTGGAATTTTTAAAAAAGAGAAGTCAGAGCAATTATGGCTTACGAAAACTGGTCTTGAGGGAGATGAAATTGCTGATAAGAAAGTTCACGGAGGTCCTGAAAAGGCACTCTTCACCTATCCGATTAAACACTATACCTATTGGAAAAAGGACTTAGAGAATGAAGACATTGATATGGGAGCTTTTGGGGAGAATTTGGCAGTACTTGAAATGGATGAGTTTTCCGTTTGTATAGGAGATACATACAAATTCGGTGATACGATGATTCAAGTGTCCCAACCACGTCGCCCGTGCTGGAAGCCTGCTCGTCGTTTTCGAGTGAAGGATTTAGCGCTGCGAATTCAGAATAGCGGACGAACTGGCTGGTATTTCAGAGTACTTGAAGAAGGGCATATTATTTCGGGAATAGACATAGAATTGATAGATAGACCCCATCCCGAATGGACGATTGCAGCTTGTAATGAAGTGATGTATATCAATAAAGAAGATTTGAGAATGGCTGAGCAATTAGCGTCTGTGGAATTGCTCGCCCCAAATTGGAAGAAATCCTTGAACAAACGCTTAAAAGGCCGTTCATCAAACGATGCTAAAAGAGTATTCGGACCTAATGTTGATTCTTAAATTCCAATAATTAAGCCGAGGTTGCTCGATACCTTCGAGTTTAAAGGAGGAACTATATTTGCTTAGCAATGCGTATGTAATGGTAGCTATTATTCTTGTTATTAACGTTGTTTATGTTTCTTTTTCTACGATTAGAATGATATTAACATTAAAAGGACGGCGCTATATAGCTGCTTTAGTCAGTATGTTTGAAGTGGTTATGTATGTTATAGGTTTAGGCTTGGTGTTAGATAATCTAAACGAGGTTCAAAATATTATTGCATACGCGGTCGGCTTCGGAATTGGTGTTGTCGTCGGTTCAATGATCGAGCAAAAATTAGCACTAGGTTATATCACTGTCAATGTTATTTCGTCAAATCCGGATATTGAATTTACAAGAAAACTTAGAGATAAAGGTTATGGAGTAACGAGTTGGTTTGCATATGGTATGGAAGGCGATCGCCTATCCATGCAAATTCTGACACCTAGAAAATATGAGCTGCTACTTTATGAAACCATTAAAAAATTAGATCCGAAAGCTTTTATCATTTCTTATGAACCAACCCATATTCATGGGGGATTCTGGGTGAAGCAAGTACGGAAAGGTCGATTATTAAATCCCCAGCGTAAAGAAGAGAAAGCAAAAAAGGCGATGGAAAACGTTGTAAAAGAGAGTGCGGAAGATGTGGCAACAGAGAATATAGAAGGCAATGTCACACAAGAAGATACGACAAGAAAAGAAGAATAAAAAACACCTTCCTAGTCAAAGTGTAACGCGGTGGAACAGTCCACCGCGTTTTGTTGTTGTTTGCTAAACGGGCGCCCCTCGCTTTTGTTGTGCAAATAGGTGCACTTTTGCCTATTTTAAAGAATATATTAGATTAGTCTTTGAATGAGGAGGAAGGATAAATGCATCACTTTTATAAAAATGAACGTCAATTGCCTCAAGTTCCGAAAAACATTCCACCGCAACATCAGGACCAACAACCAGGGATTGAATCTTTGATGATTCCTAGACCTGTCATTGAAAATCCATACTATAAAGGTTCGGATAAATTAAGAGATAAAGTGGCAATCATCACTGGAGGTGACAGTGGTATAGGAGCTGCGACCGCAATAGCTTTTGCAAAAGAAGGAGCCGATGTTGTCATTCCTTATTATTATTCTTATGAAGATGACGATGCCTATCGAACCAAACGAAGAATTGAGCAACTTGGTCAAAAATGTTTATTGATTGTTGGTGATTTACGTGACCCAGCTCATTGTCGAAAAGTTGTTAAAGAGACGCTCCAGCATTTTGGGACTTTAAATATTCTTGTGAATCACCATGGTGTCCAGTTCCCGCAAGATAGTTTACTCGACATTTCCGATGAGCAGTTGCTAGCGACTTTTCAGACAAACATATTTGCCTTCTTTTATTTAACAAAAGCTGCGCTACCTCACTTAGATAAGGGTGACGCGATTATTAACACAACGTCAGTCACCGCTTATGAAGGAAATGAAAAATTGATAGATTATAGTGCGACAAATGGTGCTATTGTGAGTTTTACGCGTTCTTTATCCAAGAACTTAGCCGATAAAAACCTTCGTGTAAACGCAGTCGCTCCTGGGCCCATTTGGACGCCACTTATCCCTGCAAGCTTTTCTGCTGAATATATTGGTGAAAAATGGGGCAAAGACGTACCCATGAAACGACCAGGCCAACCATTTGAACTCGCTCCTGCTTACGTCTACCTTGCCTCACCAGATGCTTCATATGTCACAGGGCAGGTTATTCATGTGAATGGAGGAGAAATGGTAACATCTTAATGAAAATCAGATGCTAAAGAGTGGTTTTAAGTTAAAACACGAACATTAAATTAAAACATTAAAAAAATGTACGTATTTTATTGACAGTATCAAAATTAATTTGTTATGATAAAAGCAACAATTCAATACGATACCTCATATAATTTTGGAAATAAGGTTCAAAAGTCTCTACCCAGCACCGTAAACGCCGGACTATGAGGGAAGATGAGTCATTTAACCAAAAGGAAATTACTAGATTGTTGCTTTAACCCATTCTTGAGACAATAGGATACAATTAGATTGTCTTGAAAAAAAGTAAAGCAACACGCTAGATTGCTATGACATTTCATTTATTCTTATGTCTATTCATCTTCTCTCATAATAGAGGAAGACGAATAGACTTTTTTAATTATATATAATAATTACTTAGAGTTAAATAATTCAACAAATTGTAAACATCAAATAATAAAATACTTTTGGTGTTCCTATTGGTCGAATTGCTGAATGCATTATCATCGCTCCGGCAGAATACTTCGCTTTCCATGGGCCAGGAAGAATTGGGGTTCATTCTTCCCACTTCAGCCTCCTCAGAAGCAAAGAACGCTTCTTCCGGGGTCTTCAGACTCGTGCTTGTCCCATAGGAGTCTTCGTATTCTGCCTACGCTTGCACAGACTTTCTGATTGAATTTAGAAAAATCCCAAAAAGTTAGTAATGGTGAAGCTCTTTTCATTCAAAAAGAAAGGTATTCAAAGCGAAGGAAAAACACGGAGACTCCGGTGGGAGCTGAGGCCTAGATGAGACCCCGCAGTGCGTAGCACGAGGAGGCTCATCAGCCGCCCACGGAAAGCGGAGTGTTTTTCCGCAGCGATAGGATAGACACTTACATTAAGTAGAATGAAAGGAATTCCAACTAGGGGTTACGTTGTAGTTTTCTTGTAGACGATAAGAATCATACTTCACAAAATTTCTATATACCCTTTTACATAAATAATAAGAACTGAAAGGAATGATGTTGGATGACACAAGTTGGTGTGATTATGGGGAGTATTTCTGATTGGGAAACGATGAAGCATACGTGTGATACGTTAGACGAATTGAATATCCCTTATGAAAAAGAAGTGATTTCAGCACATCGTACCCCAGATGAAATGTTCGACTATGCCAAATCAGCCCGTGATCGTGGCTTAAAAGTAATTATTGCCGGAGCAGGAGGCGCTGCCCATTTACCAGGAATGGTGGCTTCTCAAACAACATTACCTATTATCGGCATTCCCGTGCAAAGTAAAGCATTAAACGGTTTAGACTCACTCCTTTCAATTGTGCAAATGCCAGGTGGTGTACCGACAGCGACCGTCGCCATCGGGAAAGCCGGAGCGAAAAATGCTGCCATCTTAGCCACACAAATTCTTGGCGCTTTTGATGAATCAATCATGAAGGAACTCATAAACTACCGAGTAAAAATGCAAGAAAATGTGGCGGAAATGAGGGAAGATCTTGCGAAAAAATAACAACGCGATTTTACCACCCAAAATGATAGGTATTATAGGCGGAGGACAGCTCGGACGAATGATGGCCATTGCAGCACGTTATATGGGCTACCAGATTGCCGTCCTTGATCCAACACCTAATTGTCCAACAGCCCAAGTTGCAGATAAACAAATTGTTGCTGCTTATGACGATATGAACGCGGTGAAGGAATTGACCGAAATAAGTGATGTCATCACTTACGAATTTGAAAATGTTGACTTAACGGCAGCAACCTATATTGAAAAAGAAGGTAAGTTACCACAAGGGGCTTATGCTCTTGAAGTAACACAAAATAGAGAAAAAGAAAAGGAATTAATGAAATCAGTCGGCTTGCCGGTTCCTGAATTTAAAATCGTACAAACTGAATCAGATATTAAAGAAGCATTTGAAACTATTGCCTTTCCAGCTGTCATTAAAACATGCCGTGGGGGATATGACGGAAAAGGGCAGCTTAAAATCGATGCTGATTCTGAGATTGAACAAGCCATTAAATTTTTAAATGAAAATAAACACTGCATTATTGAGAGTTGGCTATCCTTTGATAAGGAAATCTCTGTCGTGTTTACAAGATCTTTATCAGGTGAGATTACTTTTTTCCCAATCCCGGAAAACGAACATAAAGATCATATTTTATATAAATCAATTGTCCCGGCACAAATTAGCGGCCGTGTGAAGGAAGCGGCGTTAGAAGCTACCAAACGATTAGCAGATGAAATGAATGTGGTGGGCACGTTTGCGATAGAGATGTTTGTTGATGGAGAAGATATTTATATCAATGAAATGGCGCCTCGCCCACATAACTCAGGCCACTATACAATTGAAGCATGCACAATTTCACAGTTTGCTCAACATATCCGTGCGATTTGTGGCTTACCTTTAAGAGAAATTAATCTAAGTCACCATTCAGTCATGGTCAATATTTTAGGTGAAGATTTGGATGGCGTTCATCGGGCGATGTCTTCTCAATCAAACGGCTTCATTCATTTATACGGAAAAGATGCAGTCAAACCAAAACGGAAGATGGGGCATGTGACTTTTATAGGAGAATCATTACAGCAAGTCGAACAACAGATATGTGAGTTTCAGGAGGCAAAACAATGATTGAACGTTATACCCGCGAAGAGATGGGCGCAATTTGGACAGAAGAGAATAAATATAACGCATGGCTGGAAGTTGAAATTTTGGCCTGTGAAGCGTGGAGTGAACTCGGTGTCATACCAAGCGAAGATGTGAAGAAAATCCGTAAAAATGCGCAAGTGAACGTGGACCGCATCTATGAAATCGAACAGGAAACGCGGCATGACGTCGTCGCATTTACGAGAGCACTATCAGAAACACTAGGTGACGAGAAGAAGTGGGTTCATTACGGTTTAACGTCAACGGATGTGGTGGATACATCATTATCATATTTAATCAAACAAGCGAATGAAATAATTAGAAAAGATTTACACCAATTTATCGAGATTCTTAAAGAAAAGGCTATCGAACATAAACATACCGTTATGATGGGGAGAACCCACGGGGTACACGCTGAACCGACGACATTCGGACTTAAGCTCGCCTTATGGTATGAAGAAATGAAGCGAAATCTTGAACGTTTCGAGGCAGCGGCTGAGCGAATCGAATTCGGAAAACTATCTGGCGCGGTTGGAACGTATGCCAATATCGATCCTTTCGTTGAAAAATATGTGTGTGAGCATCTGGGCTTAACGCCAGCACCGGTTTCAACGCAAACACTCCAACGTGATCGGCATGCGGACTATATCTCGACGTTATCTTTAATCGCAACGTCAATTGAAAAATTCGCTACTGAAATCCGTGGCTTACAAAAAACAGAAACACGAGAAGTAGAGGAGTTTTTTGCAAAAGGTCAAAAGGGATCATCTGCCATGCCGCATAAACGAAATCCGATTGGATCGGAAAATATGACGGGGATGGCGCGTTTGATGCGCGGGTTTATGGTGACTGCTTATGAAAATGTATCGTTATGGCATGAACGCGATATTTCACATTCTTCAGCAGAACGGATTATTTTACCTGATGCCACAATTGCACTGAATTATATGTTGAATCGCTTTTCTAACATCGTGAAAAACTTAACTGTATTTCCTGAAAATATGAAACGAAATATTGATAAGACACATGGGGTTATTTTTTCCCAACGTGTGTTATTGACACTTATTGATAAAGGCATGTCCCGTGAAGAAGCATATGATTTAGTACAACCAAAAGCGATGGAAGCGTGGGAAACAGAAGTTCATTTTAAAAAGCTTGTTGAAGCAGATGATCAGATCACAAATGTTCTATCACAAGAAGAAATCAATGCTTGTTTTGACACAACGTACCATTTGAAAAATGTCGACTTTATTTTTGAACGGATTGGATTAAAAT
>Ga0209487_1002366_pt1 | contig 15365 bp, 17 predicted proteins | sample Poulit2012_FD_187524 | JGI IMG/M metagenome (GOLD analysis project Ga0209487, IMG submission 187524) | Agricultural soil microbial communities from Georgia to study Nitrogen management - Poultry litter 2012 (SPAdes) (version 2) | ecosystem: Environmental > Terrestrial > Soil > Agricultural land... | reverse complement strand
CTCCTTCAGATATGACGGTTGAAAAGCTAGTGGAATATGGTAGATTACCATACAAGGGAACGTTTTCTCCCCTTTCAGAAAAAGATCAAGAGATGATAGATTGGGCACTTCACGCAACAGGGATATACGAAAAACGCGACATGCCGATTGATACTTTGTCAGGGGGACAACAGCAGAGAGTATGGATTGCCATGGTTCTTGCTCAAGATACACCTTATTTATTTTTAGATGAACCTACATCTAATTTGGATATATATTTCCAATATGAAATTTTAGAACTTGTGAAGAAACTAAATGAAGAGCATAACTTGACGATTGGTATGGTTCTTCATGATATAAACCAAGCGATTCAGTATAGCGATACGATTATCGCTATGAAACAAGGTGAAATTATTCAAAAAGGCAATCCAAAAGAAATTATCACTGAGCGATTAATTTATGATGTCTATGGTGTTCATGTCGTTGTGAAAAGAGATGATGGCTTAGGCACATATATTGTCCCAACAGGGATTTAATTTCAAAATAGTTAATATTTTTACGGCGAAAGTTCGGGGGAGTATAACGATGAAAGATAAACGTAAATCAACCAAAAAAATGTTTTCAAAACTGGTTACCATCATTTGTATAGGTGTGTTTGCTTTTGCAGCACATGGTTTGTTTGATATATTTATGGATTATTATCAAAATAGAAAAATGATGAGCAATGTCCAAGACACATTTTATAATGCCGTATCAGCAGAGGAAGGTACTCAGCAAGAAGGAGATGATGGGTCCAAGACCATCCGGCCAGGATTTGAAGAACTACTTAAACATAATCCAGATGTTGTCGGCTGGATCACCATTGACGGAACGCAAATAGATTATCCAATCTTGCAATCAAGCAATAATCAAACCTATCTAACTAAGAATTATAATAACAACGAGTCCCGTGCGGGGAGTATCTTTTTAGATTATCGTAATAACGTGGAAATAGACGAGTTGAATACCGTGATTTACGGTCACCGTATGAAAGACGGATCGATGTTTCAGCACCTCACTAAGTTTTTAGATAAGGACTTTTTTGATGAACATCGAACATTTGAGGTTGATACGTTATATGACAGTTATGAAGCAGAAATCTTCGCTGTTTATAATACATTGACGGATTTCAATTATATCGAGACAGATTTTGCAAATAAAGCAGAATATGAACAATTACTTAAAGATATCCAAGATGTATCAAAGTTTAAAACAGACGTTGACATTACTCCAGATGACCGAATCATTACATTATCAACGTGTGATTATGAATTAGACCAAAATGAAGGCAGATTAGTCATTCAAGCAAAGTTGGTTGAAAAGTAATCGATGCTCCCTTTTCGCCAAGAATATAACATTAAAATTTGTAATGGGCCTACTGTTAATCTATTATTTTTTCTATGATTGGACAGGGGCTTTTTTGTAAGATTTCTTCACATTTAAGTCGGCTACGAATATAGTATAATTGACTATTGTTACTTTCTTTTCTACCCATAATAAGAAGTGAGTTCAATCGTTACTAGTTCTTTTCCCGACTTGCTGGTAAGATCAATAGAGAAAAAAGCCACAGAGAGAGTGGATGTCCCACTATCTCTATGGCTTTTTTTATTGAGATTTAAGCATTAACACTTTCCGTTTGTTGTTCTTTCTTATGTGATAAATAGATCTTTTTAGAAATCAATGTTTGGAAAATCATAAACAAGCCACCAACAGCCCAGTATAAAGGTAACGCTGCAGGGAAGTTAAATGACATTAACCCAATCATCACTGGAGAAATAATCCCCATAACTGCCATTTGCTTTCGTTGTGCTTCGTCAAGTCCAATTAATGAAATTCGTGATTGGATGAAATAAACGGTAATCGCAATTAGAGCTAATATGATATCAGTTTGCCCTAGATTAAACCAAAGAAAGTTATGCGCCGCAATCTCTGGCGTCCTTCGAATAGCATGATAAAAAGCAATCAGGATTGGCATTTGAATCAGCATAGGCAAGCACCCTGAGAATGAAGCTAACGGATTAAAATTATGCTCTTGATAAAGTTTCATCATCTCTTGCTGCATTTCAGATTGTGCTTTAGAATCTTTTTTACCTTTATATTTCTTTTGGATGGCGTCCATTTCTGGTTTAATGACTTTCATTTTATCTTGGACTTCTAAACTATTACGAGTTTGCTTAATCATGAACGGCATAATCGCTAAGCGAATGATTAATGTAATTAGAATAATTGACCATCCATAACTACCATTGAAAAATGAAGCAAGTCCTTTAATGATTATTGAAAAGTTGTAAACAAAATAATGATCAAACCAACCTGCCGACTGGGCATTAATCGGTTCATTCATATTAGAACACCCAGTCAGGAGTAGAATTAAAATAATTCCTAAAAAGCTATATTTTCTAAGGGACGTGAATACAGTTTGTTTTTCCAAAATAGTCCTCCTCTAATTTTTGTAATTTGCTTTGAAATTGAGGAGGAATCACCGTCACTATCATCATCGGGTGATTCGATACGTTTTGTTTTATGTGTCAGCCAAGTTATGACGTCATCATTTCTAACCACAGGCTCTTGAATTGATGCGGTATCAACTTGGAATGTATTCACATTTTTTACATACAAATAGTGATTTTTTCTAAATTTATGCATGTCCATGTTGATTAGTTGAAGAGCACCAACCATAGACCATAACAATCCGACATAAAGATAAAATGGCGACGTGTTATTAATCAACTCACTTAAAAGATCGAAAAACATGTGTATTCACCTCCTTATTGCAGTCTTATCCCCTTATTATACACCATTACGAGCATCAACAAAAGAGTAGATTACAATATTAAATTAAGACCTATATAAATAATTCTCCTATTGCAAATTGCCGCAAGTTTTTGTTAGTCCATGTCCAATAGGAGAGTAACTTAAATGGTAGCTTTTCCTTTAAAGAAATTATTTTCTAATAATTTAGAATTGGCTCAAACGAGTGGTATACTTAAAAAGAGTTTCTAATTAAACGAACCAGGAAAGAGGGGGTTAAATGAATAGTGAGAAATCCATCTCCATCTATCTTTGGTTGTTCCTCGTTCCTTTTTTCTGGGGTGGAGCTTTTGTGGCAGCAGAACATCTTGTTACAGAGTTACCACCTATAACGGCGGCAACCCTTCGATTTGGACTTGCGGGATTGCTTTTGATGGTCATCGTTGCTTTTCGTGAAAAAATAGATAGAAAAGCAATTAAAAAAAGGTGGCTTGCCTTACTATTAATGGCGGTTACGGGTATCTTTGGTTATAATCTCTTTTTCTTCATTGCTTTAGACATTACGACAGCCATCAATGGTTCGTTAATCGTCGCGACTTCGCCTGTTTTTTTAACCTTAGGTGCAGTTCTTTTTCTCAATGAGAAATGGAATAAGCAACTTGGTTTAGGAATTGCTATGTCGCTCATTGGCGTAATCATTGTTATTTCAAAAGGGGCATTGGCTGTACTATTGAACCTAGCTTTTAATCAAGGTGATTTGCTTTTTCTTGGAGCGCTTTTTTGTTGGGTGCTCCACGGATTACTTGGTAAGATAGTGATGAAGGATGTTACGCCTGTCATGACAACTACAATTACAACGTTAGTGGGGGCGGGTCTATTAGCAATCAGTTCCATCTTTGAAAATGGTTGGGGAAATGTTCCTTATTTATCAGCTCAAGCTTGGATGGAAATGGCATTTATGGTTGCTTGTTCGTCTGTACTAGGTTTTTTGCTTTGGAATCACGGTATCAAGAAGATTGGAGCAAGTAAGTCAAGTATCTATATGAATTTAGTACCTATCAACACAGCTCTGATTGCGGTATTGATTTATGGCTCTCCGCTTACTTTTTCACAAGTTTTTGGTATGATAATGGTATTGACAGGTGTTTATTTAGTAACGTTTCATCAGTATCTAAGAAATAAACGAGCTGCGCGTAAAATGAAAGCATCACAGCAGGCCGTTAATTAATAAATAGGATGTGACTAAACAATGGAAGAAGGAATTAATAAGCGGAAGACCGAGCATATTAGGCTTTGTCTAAATGATAATGTGGAAGGTGTAAACAAGTCAACAGGCCTCGAAGGGATTTCTTTTATACATAATGCACTGCCTGAAATCAATTTTAATGATGTTAATTTAGAGACGAGCTTTTTAAATAAATCGATTCAGGCACCTTTCTTAGTAAGTTCGATGACAGGTGGTTCAAAACTTGCGGCTGATATTAATCAAAATCTAGCTCGAGCTGCGGAAGAAAAAGGATGGGTTATCGCACTAGGTTCAACCCGCGCATTGCTAGAGAGTGATGCTCATCAAGAGTCATTTCTCATTCGTAAGCAAGCACCAACAGTTCCGTTGATTGCAAATCTCGGTGCCGTTCAGCTTAATTATGGATATGGCGCCGAGGAAGCGCAGCGTATTGTTGATATGACTGAGGCTGATTCACTAGTCCTTCATTTCAATAGCTTGCAGGAAGTCTTCCAAGATGAGGGAGATCTGAACTTTGACACCTTACTCCCGAAAATAGAAGAGCTTTGTAAAAAAGTTAATGTTCCAGTAGGGGCAAAAGAAGTGGGCTTCGGAATCGATGGCCCTGTCGCTAAAAAATTATATAATGCCGGCGTATCATATATCGATGTGGCCGGTGCTGGTGGAACGTCTTGGAGTCAAGTTGAAAAGCTGCGTTCCGAAGATCCGATGCGAAAAGCAGCAGCTGAAGCATTTAATAATTGGGGAAATCCGACAAAAGATTGTCTCGTTTCCGTAAAAAGCCTATTGGAAAACGTGCCCCTTGTTGCTAGTGGTGGAATGAAGACGGGTGTTGATGCAGCCAAGGCACTCACAATAGGGGCTGATGTTGTCGGCTTTGCAAGGCAACTACTCCAAGCTGCTACTGAATCAACTGAAGCGGTAATCAAACAAATGGATCAAATTGAATTTGAACTAAAAACAACAATGTTTGGCATCGGCGCTAAGTCCTTGGATGAGTTAAAAAACACAAAACGTGTCAATATTATGGGACGTTCATTGTTAGAGGATAATTTTTAAAGATTACAAGTATGAGAGCTAATATCTAAAATACATGAAGACAAAAATCGCTTATCGAACTTTGATAAGCGTATTTTTTGTGGATTTTTTAGGGTAAAACAAAGACATTAGTCCATAATAAGATAAGAGTTTTCGCCAAATGAATGGGGGGGGAGGTAGACAAATGAGCAAAGAAATGCATCAAGGAAAAGACGAAAAATTTATCCCGATGACGTCTGTTTCAAGTGGTTCACTGCGAAAGGTAACGGATGAGGTCTATTACTTCACAGACCAAATTGCGAATGTAGTTCTAGTTGGTAAGTCTGCAGACGATTGGGTATTAATTGATACGGGTTTGCCGGAAAGAGTGGATGCGATTCGAAGTGCTATTCACGAGCGATTTGGACAGGATGCAAAACCAAAGGCAATATTGCTTACCCACGGCCACTTCGATCATGTAGGCGGGCTGGTTGAACTTCTCGGTGATTGGAAGGTTCCTGTTTATGCGCATGAGTTAGAATTCCCCTATTTAACGGGTGAGCAAAGTTACCCTGAGCCTGACGTTACAGTAGAAGGTGGGTTACTTGCAAAAATTTCAAGTATCTACCCAAATGCTCCGGTTAATGTCAAACCTTATTTAAAACCGTTGCCAGCTGATCACACTGTTCCAGAACTTTCAGGGTGGGAATGGTTGCATACGCCAGGGCATTCTCCTGGACATGTTTCTTTCTATCGAAAAGATGATGGACTTCTCATTGCTGGGGATGCGTTTATTACAGTTAAACAAGATTCGTTCTATAAAGTGTTAACGCAAAAAACTGAATTGAACGGCCCGCCAAGGTATTTAACAACGGACTGGAGTGCTGCAAAACAATCAGTGGAGAAGTTGGCAGCTCTAAAACCGAAAATGGCTGTCACAGGTCATGGTACTGCGATGAAAGGAGATGGGTTTGTAGAAAAATTCCATCAATTTGTGAAAGAATTTGATCAAGTGGCCGTACCTGATTACGGGAGATATGCGCCTGATCAACAACACTAACAAAATGAAATCTTGATACAGATACACCGGCCCGGCCTAAGAGATTAGCCGGTGTTTTTTGTTACTATTTAGCGTGCTATATCATTAAAATTCCTGAGGATAACTTTATACTGAAATTGGCCACGTCCAGCGGAAGCGCCCAGCCTCCTCGAGGTCTTAAGCAATTAGTCTCTGTGGCATAAAGCACCACGGCGACTCTTTGCTTAAGCTTGTCGGAGCTAATCGGGCGCTTCAGCTTTTGTTCGTCTAGCTTCAGCGCCCAGCCCCTCGAGGTCTTAAGCAATAATCCTTCATGGCATAGATCGCCATTACGGCTTGCTGCTTAAGCTTGTTGGGGCTAACCGGGCGCTTCAGTTTTTGTTCCTATTTTTATCGTGACATGTTTTAAAGGCATCGTATAAGTGATTGAAATAGACGGCATCTTGCTCTGACAATTTACTTAGTTGAATGACATTTATAATATAGAAGTGGAACGACCATATCTTATGTTTTGTTTGTTCATCACTGACCACAGACAATTTATAAAGCACTTCCAAAATGCTATACATGATGGAAATATCATGTTTACCATAATGGCGGATTTGGTAAAAACTTTTATATAGATAATCCTCAAATTTCTTTTGTTTTAATATGCAACGTATATGTTTTTGCTTGTCAGCTAAATAGATAAGCTCAGGATCAACTTTTGTCAATTCATGCAAAAGCTCTCCTAACCGATTAATGCAGTTGATCGCTGTATGAGGGTCGTTCATAGCGGGAGAAATTGCCTTAAGAGCTATGTCGACTAGCTTTTGAATTGAGAATTCATGTCTAGGAGATCAGTCCGTTCACTGTCGATAATGATGTGCTTGTGCAATTCCTTCATAAGTGGTTTGTCCTTATTTTTTGTAACGATATAGGCTAAAGGATAATCATTGAAAACAAACGCACCAACTTGGACATTCATAAATATAATAGTTTCATGTTTTTCAGCCCATGAAACAAGGTCATTAAAATCCATCGATTGAATGTAGCCTGATTTTTTGCCGTGAGTTTTTCGGAAGTTTGTTTTTTATATGTTCTAATTTCTTCTTGATCCCAATGTTTGAAAACTAGATGATGTTTACTTGGCTTGTTATTATTTTTAATAACGTACGCCCCATCTGCACGAAGCTTTGAAATGAGATGGTTAACATGAACCCAATTCGAAGAGTAATGTATAAAGTAAATAAAAATACCAAGAATCACTATCGCAATCACGCCCATAAGGATAGGACCTGCGACAAGGTTGTTTTTATCAACCATAATTAAATGAAGTAAGGCAAATATAAAACCGAAACTATAAAATCCTAAGACATGGTGTGTTGAGCTACTCCGCATAAAGTCTTGCAATGTTCGTGGTGAAAATTGTGAAGAATAAGTCGTAAGTACGGCCATGATGACTGATATACTAATTGTTGTTAACGTCAAAAAAGCAGTGACAAGCGCCGAATACAGTTCTTTTGCTACCTCTGGATGTGTAAGCAGAATGTTCGGCAGCGCATCCTTATGTTCATCAATGAGCCAAGAATCAATTTTATGCACTAGAAAGGAGAGGATAATAGCGATGACTCCATATATCGTAGGTAAAAACCAGAAACTACTTCTCAGTTTTAACCATATTTTCTCCTGTATCATGTTGAACCTCCATTTAGATAACTTACTAAATGGTAAATACCCCTCTTTCCAGTTGTTCACACGTCGATTGAACACTTAGATGTTAACTATTTTCGTTAGTTAAACTTTATGCAATCTCTAGTTTGAATTGTAATTACTGTCAAATTAAGCAAAAGATTATTAACAGTTCTTTTGGCTGTGCTAGAATGACATCATAGAATGCGAGGTGTATAGCATGAAAATTGAAGTTTGGTTAGACTATGCTTGTCCATTTTGCTATATCGGTAAACGTAACTTAGAACAAGCTATTGAAAATATTGATTTTAAAGATAATATTGTCATTCGACATAAAAGCTATGAGTTAAATCCTGAATCTGATTACACAACAGAAAAGACGTATTATGAAGTGTTAGCTGAAAAATATGATTTGCCTTTTAAAAAAGTAGAACAGATAAATGAAAATATAACAACCCAAGCTGCTAGGGTGGGCTTGATATATAATTTTGATACGATGAAACCTACAACTACATTTGACGCACATCGAGTAACACAACTGGCAACAAAAGAAGGAAAAGGTGAAGAAATGGCTGAACGTTTGTTCAAAGCTTTCTTTACTGAGGGTCAATTGATTAGTGATGAAGACGTATTAAGAGATCTTTCGGATGAAGTGGGTCTGAATTGTGACAAGGTGGATAAAGTCCTGGGATCAAGAAAGTTTTCATCGATGGTCCGTGATGACGAAGACGAAGCTGAGCAAATGGACGTGCAAGGTGTGCCGTTTTTTGTCTTCAATGAAACCTACGCTGTGTCTGGAGTTCAGTCCGTAGAAGCTTTCACAGAAGTAATCAATGCCGTTTGGAAAGAAGAAAATGAAGACCCAGTCTTAAAATCATTGACCACAGAAAACTCGGAGACATCTTGTTGTTCCGGTGAAACATGTAGAATCGATAAAGAATGGAGCTAACAGACGGAAAATGAAAAAGTTTAGCTCTTCAAATAAATTAGTTAAAGCGTATAACATCTCGGCATGATATTATATGCTTTTTCATATTGTGATAATTTTATCTTCCCGAAATCGGCTGTGCTTGCTTTGAGCGGTTACATAAAGTAGATTATTCTTCCCGAAATCATCTGCATTCGTTCTTAAGGGTAACATAAAGAAGCTTTTCATCTCACAATCAGCCTGCCCTATCCTTTTAAAGGGCACACATCTCCTTTTTTTAGTTTCCTTTCAAATAAATTTCGAGACCAGCTCACATCAATAAAACAAGCAATTATGTTATTTAATTCAACAAGCATGATGGTTAACATGAATTGTCTATTTAATGAAGCTTTCATTATTTTGGTATGGAGTTTAGGATTTATCCATAATTATACAAAGAGCAGACCGACTTTTCATTGACTGTATGTATTTATATGCTATACTTTAGTTAGAATCTAATTGATAATGAATCTCATTCTTAATTAGATTTATTTAAATGTAATAATCATTATTATTAGGCAAAATTATGAGAGCCCGTCCAAGAAGGTGGAAATAAGGGCATCTGTAAGTAGGTCGTCTTATGAAATTACGTTACTTAATTGCATCTTTAGTCATTTTATCCTTGGTGTCTTTATTTATTGGTGTTTCTGATGTTTCACCTTTAGATATCTTTCAACTTACCGAAGATCAAAGAGAAGTTTTACTCATCAGTCGAATTCCCAGGCTTATGAGTATTCTAATTGCCGGGATGAGCATGAGCATCTGTGGTTTAATTATGCAACAGCTAAGTAAAAACAAATTTGTCTCGCCTACAACGGCAGGTACATTAGATTCTGCTAGACTTGGTATTCTCGTATCAATGATGTTTTTCACGGGATCCAGTCCGATTATAAAAATCATAGTATCTTTTGCATTTGCTTTAATGGGCACATTTATATTTATGAAAATACTTGAGAAGATCAAGTTTAAAGATGCTATATTCATTCCGTTGGTAGGTTTAATGTTTGGTAGTATTATTAGCTCAGTCGCTACATTTTTTGCATATGGAAATGACTTGATTCAAAATATGACGTCATGGATGCAGGGCGACTTCTCAATGATTATGAGTGGTAACTATGAGCTAATGTATATTAGTATACCTATCCTGTTAATCGCTTACTTTTATGCAAATAAGTTCACGATAGCAGGTATGGGGGAAGACTTTGCTAGAAATCTAGGGCTCGATTATCGTCAAGTTGTCAATATTGGCTTGATAATTGTGGCGCTAGTGACAGCTTCAGTCGTGTTATCAATTGGAACAATTCCATTTTTAGGCTTAATTATCCCTAATATTGTTACTATCTACCAAGGTGATCATTTGAAAAAGAGTCTGGCACATACGGCAGTGCTTGGCGCGGTTTTCGTTCTTCTCTGTGATATTATCGGAAGGGTCATCATTTATCCATATGAGATTCCAATTAGTTTAACAGTTGGAGTCATTGGTAGCGGGATATTTGTCTATTTACTGTTAAGGAGAAAGAAATATGGGATATAAAAAAAAGACAATCATCCTAGCCGTCATTGCCGTAGTTTTGACAGCTTTATATATTTTCTATAACTTAACAGGCAATATTGGATACATATTGCCGAGACGAATTATTAAAGTCATAGCGATTATTATAACAGGTGGAGCTATTGCTTTTTCAACAACGATTTTTATGACGATAACAAACAACCGAATATTAACTCCAAGTGTATTAGGTCTCGACTCGTTATACTTATTAACACAAACGATGATTATTTTTATCCTAGGTTCTAAATCACTTGTCATGATGAATAGTAATATCAACTATTTATTATCAATTGGAGTGATGGTGCTCTTTTCTTTAATTCTTTATCGCCTGTTGTTTAGAGGTGAAGGTAATAATATTTACTTTCTTTTGCTAATAGGAATGATACTAGGCACTTTCTTTCAGAGTTTCACCTCATTCATGCAAGTGCTGATTGATCCAAATGAATTTATGATTGCACAAGACAAGATGTTTGCGAGCATTAATAATGTTAATAGTGATTTAGTTTATCTATCAATCATACTCGTTATTGTTATTACACTTTACTTTTTACGATTTTATAAGTATTTAGATGTGCTTGCGCTTGGAAAGGATCATGCTGTTAATTTAGGTGTTCCTTATGATTCAGTGGTAAAGCAATTACTTGTTATCGTAGCAATGTTAATATCTATTTCAACCGCTTTAATTGGACCAATTACATTCTTAGGGTTACTCGTCGTTAATATTGCACATGAATTTTTAAAAACTTTTCGCCATCTTTATCTTATACTCGGTTCAATGTTTCTTAGTATTATAGCCTTAGTGGGTGGTCAGCTTATTGCTGAGAGAATTCTCGCATTTCAAACACCGATTAGCGTCATTATTAATTTTGTTGGCGGTATTTACTTCATATATCTTTTGTTAAAGGAGAATAAATCATGGTAGGAATAAAAAATCTTTTTAAATCATATAACCAAAAAAAGGTTATTGACGATGTCTCTGTAGAAATTGAGAAAGGGACGATTACCTCATTTATCGGTCCTAATGGTGCAGGAAAAAGTACGTTGATTTCAATGGTGAGTCGCTTGATTGAAAAAGATGATGGGAAAATCACAATTGACGGCCAAGATATTATGGAGTCAAAAAATAATGAACTTGCAAAGAAAATCTCTATATTAAAACAATCCAACGAAATTAGAATGAAATTAACTGTACGCGAATTGGTGTCTTTTGGCCGTTTTCCTTATTCTCAAGGCAGACTTAAAGATGATGACTGGGTGAAAGTGGATGAAGCCATTGATTATATGGAACTTCGGGATATGCAGCATAAATATTTGGATGAGTTAAGTGGTGGTCAGCGTCAACGCGCCCATATTGCCATGGTTATTGCCCAAGATACTGAATATATTTTACTCGATGAGCCGCTAAATAACTTAGACATGCGCCATTCTGTACAAATCATGCAAACATTGCGCCGTCTTGTCGACGAGCTAGGTAAAACAATTTTAATTGTTATTCATGATATTAATTTTGCTTCCTGCTATTCCGACAACATTGTAGCTTTGAAAGATGGGAGAATTATTAAACAGGGAAGAGCCTGCGATGTTATTGATAAATGTGTATTGAAAGAAATTTATGATATGGATATAGACATTAAGCATATTGAGGACAAACGAATTTGTGTTTATTTTTGATCACTAATACTGCATGATATGTTTCGTATATAATGCTACCGATTATGGTTAAAGAGAATAAAAAGAGTCCCAAATATTAGAAAGCCAAGGACGGGGCAAAACTAATAAAAGGAACTCCACTATTTTTACTGTACCTTATTTTCTTTTGTTAGTAAAGTAATTGATTTTACTTAATACAAGAATAAGGCTGTTTTGGTGACAAAGAATATCCACTCTTTCATATAGATGAAAAATTATTTCTATGTCACTGTTTAATTAACGGACATGAACATACTTCATTATAGAAGCCTTTTACATCTGGTAGTAATAAGGCACTCTCTTTAGTCGTGAAGTACTGACTATAAGTTACATATTTATGCAGTATTAGTTATTTAAAATAAAATTGCATAAAAAGGAGTTTTTTATATGAAAAAACATAGGTTGTTAATCATCTTAGGTATATTGTTATTCGTTTTAGGAGCATGTGGGTCAGCTGATGATGAAGGTGAAGCGGGGAATGATGCCGCTGATGACCAGCCCGAAACAGTGACAGTAGAGCATGAATTAGGAACTACCGAAATTGAAAAGAATCCAGAAAAAGTTGTTGTATTTGATTTCGGTGTACTAGATTCACTTGATGAATTAGGTATAAATGTAGCAGGTGTACCACAGTCTAACCTTCCGTCCTATTTAGATAAATATGAGGGTGATGAGTATGAGAATGTCGGAAGTCTTAAAGAACCAGACTTTGAGAAGATTGCAGAAATTGATCCGGATTTAATAATTATATCTGGGCGTCAGTCCGACCTTTATGATCAATTCACTGAGATTACAGACAGTACAATTTACCTAGGTGTTGATGCTACACGATATATGGATTCATTTGAAGAAAACATGCATGTTTTAGGTGAAATTTTCAATAAAGAATCAGAAGTTGACAAAGAATTAGCAGATATAGAAGATTCAATCGATACAATACATGAAAAAGCTTCTGACAGTGGCAAAGAAGGTTTAATTATTTTAGCAAATGATGATAAAATTAGTGCTTATGGATCTAGCTCACGCTTTGGTTTGATCCATGATGTATTTGGAGTTAAAGCATCAGATGAGAACATTGAAGTATCTACACACGGTAAAAACGTTTCGTTTGAATATGTCAAAGAACAAAATCCCGATCTTTTATATGTGATTGACCGCAGTGCTGCAATAGGTGAAGAATCTGCTGCGAAACAAATAGTTGAAAATAAATTAGTCGAAAGTACAAATGCTTATAAAAATGATGATATCATTTACTTAAATCCTGATGTATGGTACCTTTCAGGTGGCGGTTTAATTTCTGTCAAAGAAATGCTTAATGAAATTGATGAAAGTATTGAATAAACGAAACAAACAAGAGCAACCCTAAGTGTAGGTGTTGCTCTTTAATAGTTTACGGCAAAATTATGGAAAAGGGTGGGATTTTGTTATTCAAATGTAAACAAGCTGTATAAAGTCTGTGGTGAACGGGATTACAGGACTTTTTCGACAATCATGTCACTTGCAAATGCATGAAAGTCTATGGTTGAATAGAAATACAATGTTTAGAAATGAGGGTCAATAAAATATGAAGAAATTTACGATGTTTTTAATAACTTTAACTTTGGCTATGGTACTTGCTGCATGTGGGAATGATGATGCTGAAGAAAATCAAGAACCTGATGAAGATGTTGCTGAGCAGGCAAATGCCGAAGTAGAAGTAACAGATGAGGAAAAAGTTAAAGATGATGACATTGTTGCTAATATAAACGATGAAGGTGTCAAAGGGACACATTATAATATAATTTATAAACAAACAAAAATGCAAATGCACCAATTCGGCCAAGATACAAGTGATTTAGATACAGTGAAAGAACATACTCTTGATGAACTTATTGCACAGGAGTTATTAAAACAAGATGCAGAGAAAAAAGGCGTCAAAGTAAGTGATGAAGAAATCCAAACAGAATTAGAGGATTTTAAAGAAGAAAATGATGAAGATCTCGAATCTTATCTTGATGAATTTGATATAAGTGAAGAAACATTCAAAGAACAACTTTTCTTTAGCCTTGTTCTTGATAAATATATGGATGAAGAAATAAAAAGTGAAGAAGTGTCCGACGATGAGGCTAAAGAAATGTATGAGGACTTAAAACAGCAAAACGAGGAGATTGCTGAGTATGATGAACTTAAGGATGAGTTAAAGGATTCAATTGAAGCCCAGAAAAAGCAAGAGAAACTTCAAGCTAAATTAGAAGAACTTAAAGATTCTGCAGACATCGAAAAGTTAATCTAAATTATCAAAAGGAAACCCGTCGATAAAACGGCGGGTTTTTTGATTATTGGAAACTATGACATTAAAATGTCTGTAGATAACTTTATGCAGAAATTGGCGCATCCAGCTTCAGCTTTTGAACTTAAAATTTGACCCACTATAAGATAAAATAATAGGGTATACTGTATTAGCTCGAACTTTTAGTTAGAGGTGTCAAATTTATGGGGAAACAACATACTATAATTACTGTATCTGTCTTGATTTTACTTATGGGATCATTTTTAATCATACCTCGCTTATTCGGAATGGTTACTTCTAAACAGTTGTCCGGAATGCCGACTGTTTTTGTGCATGGCTATAAGGGGACTTTTAACTCATTCGCTAATATGTTAAAACGATTTGAAGACCAGGACTGGGGAAAGAAAGTACTTGTCTATCATATATCTAAAAAAGGTAAAATCCGTGTGACTCATTCAGGCGATATAGATGCTAGTCCAGCATATATCCAAGTTGTTTTTGAAGATAACCGAGCCAGTTTTGAAGATACATCCGAATGGCTATCAAAAGTACTTGCTCATCTGAAGAAAAATTATAACGCTAAGTCGATTAATTTAGTAGGTCACTCAATGGGCGGTGTCGTGTCATTAAAGTATATTGAAGACTATCAAGATGAGAATAAATACCCTCGAATTAATAAGCTTATAACGTTAGGGAGTCCTTTTGATGGCATATACAGTGAGGAATATTTTCGATTACACCGTGACGCTGCGGCAATAGATTTAATGCCGGATTCAGCTGCACTGAATATACTAAAAAGTAATAAGGATGCTTTTCCAGATCATATTGATGTGCTGAATGTAGGGAGTACCGGAGATTTGATTGCTGTTCCCGATAGTGTAAACTCTCTTCAAGACATTGTTTCTGAAGAAAAATTAACCGAAGTAATGATTGATAATGAAAAACTGGGTCATAGTGCTCTTCATGAAAATGAACATGTTGATAAACTTGTCCATGACTTTTTAAACGAAAAGTAGCAAGTGAACTACTCACCACTTAATTTCATACGAAATTTGAAGTGGGAGCTTCTCGTTTCCGCGAACATTGCTTATTATATAAGTCTTATGTGTTCTCCACGAGCGTGGATTCGGGGCATTCCAACCCTAC
>Ga0209487_1002365_pt1 | contig 15375 bp, 12 predicted proteins | sample Poulit2012_FD_187524 | JGI IMG/M metagenome (GOLD analysis project Ga0209487, IMG submission 187524) | Agricultural soil microbial communities from Georgia to study Nitrogen management - Poultry litter 2012 (SPAdes) (version 2) | ecosystem: Environmental > Terrestrial > Soil > Agricultural land... | reverse complement strand
TCAAGGCGAATAACACAAAAAGACAGAATGGTTTATGAAGTTGTAGGAAATACAATAAGAGTCTATTCCTTAAGAGGGCACTACGATTAATATAAAAAGCACATCGTCTCACCAGCCGAAGCCTACAATAATTCCGGCACCAGCAAACGCCTTATCCTCTCCCTGATTCGATCTTAATCCGGCGTGCAGCTCAAAGCCCACTTTAAAGTATCTGGATATAAACGGTTCCATACCCACGACAACCCCGCTGTTATGATGACCACTGCCGGAGACCATTCCAAACCCTCCGGCGTAAGGATTCATATCGCCCCTCATCAGCGCTTGCTGATTATTCAGATAATAGAGAACCCTTCCGCCATATATTTCTCTGGTATCCCAGCTTTCCGGCCTGTACCAGAACCAGCCCAGCTGAGGTGCCAGTTTTAGCTGATTTTGCACCCACAAAACGGGCAGTCCGATATGGTGGCTATATGTGGATACCCCAGCTTCCACACCGCCAATCCGAAATGTGTTATTCATGAAGATGACCTGCATCCAATTCCATGGCGGATCCACAACGGTTGGGTGTGGAAACGGATTGGGAGTGTGTTGCGCCAATGCTTTTTCAAAAGCGCCTGTTGCAACAACTAACATGAGTAGTACAGCAAATAGTTTGTTTTTCATACTGTATTTTAAATAATATCTCGGGTGCTTATGGATCGTCCCAATTTAAACTGTCTGGATCCCAGCTTCTTTTTGGTAAGGGGCGTTTAAAATATGCTGTACTATAAATCTCATCCGTTATCACATCGTATGGAACATTCTTCGGTTCGCCATAAACCATTCTTAAATCATTCAGTGTGGAGCCAATTCCGATTGCCTTCCGGGTTTTCGTTGTCAGGTTCATAACCTCTGAATATATCTACAGATCCCGCTGGATAGATAAAAGAAATATTTAACTCGCACCCCAGTTCTTTCAATCACTTCCTCATAAAATAGAGAGATAAATGTATTTAACAAATGATTTGACGGAAATGAGGTGGTTTCTTATAAGCAATTATTTTTACTGATTGATTTATTGGCGGCGGACACTTATACTCCAAAGGAAGGGCAGGAGAAGGTAATTAAGGGTAGTGTTTGTTTTGATTTAAATGGTTGAATGCGTCAAGATACTCAATAGTTTGGGAGCGCTTTTATTATTTATATCATGCCCTGCATCATTTTTGATTTAGCAGTCCGGGAACAGGAAGCGGCAATAAAAAAACACTCAAACAAAACCATGTTCCGAAATATTCATAAATATCGAGGAAAAAGAGTTGTAATGATTAGCGCTAGGACGGGAGTGCTGGCTGTACTTTTAATGCCGCTTTCAGGATGCATCAATCAAACAACAATTAAAAGCTATTAAAATAGAGCTGATAAACGGCAAGTATTTTTTCTTGTTACTAACCTCAATTTCTAAATAGGAAAGGATAGATACTTCAAACCAGAACAAGGGAATTATAAAATGATAAAAAAAGCACTCTTCTTTTTTATAACATTTGTTCTGCTATCCTGCGAATCTAAAGAACCCTGGGAACTGTTGATTGATGAAAATATCAGCAAGATAAACGGCGATATCCGGGTTACCGAAATAGATCTGGATCTGTTTGAAAGTACTCATGTGGAACCGGATCTTATGATCAGTCCGGATACCAGTGTGATTATCGGGATGCCCAGAGATCTTTTTGTGTTGAATGACAGTTTATACCTTCTTGATCAGGCCCAGAACAGTGTGTTTATGATTGATAAGGAAGGCACAGTTACCCGAAAAATTGATAAAACCGGACGAGGCCCGGGAGAGTCTACCAGGGCAACGAGTATGGCAACCAACGGAGAGTTTATTTATATGTATGATCATGGAAATAGCCGCCTACAAATACTGGATGATGAATTTAGCGAGGTTGCCTACATTACCGCATCTCCAAACCCGTTTGTGCGAAGTGTAACAGCTGCTGGTTCATTGCTCTATTTTACAGATGCATTGAGCCAGAGGGGCGGGGATAGACATTTAATCAAGCAATACAGTATTTATCCCGAGCCCGAAAAACAAGGGGAACTTGTACCCAGATTATTGCCAGAAGGCGTACAACCAATAGTTATAAATAATGTATCGTTTCATGCAAACTCAGAAGGGTATCTCGCAGCAGGATACGATGCGTTGCCTAAGTTGTTCTTATATAATCCGGAAGGCAAGTTGATACACTCTATCGAATTTTCTGGCAGCCCTGTTGAATTACTAAACGAATATAATGAACAGAATAGACGTATAGATCAGTCAAACCCCGGAGGTCAAATAGGGCTTGCTCCTTTTATCTATTCTATATTAATAGATGATCAAATGAATATCTATATGGTCGCGTTGGGAAGAAGGGTATTTATGTTTTCTTTGCAAGACAATGTATATCAGCTGACAGGGAGTCGCACGGTTGAACACCCTGATGGAGGCGGCGCTGGGATAAGACCTATTGTTTACGAAGACCGAATGTTCATCGTGTACGAAAATTATCCAGATATACTGGTATATAATCTGGCAGGTTTATTTTCAGACTGATGATGGATTTGAGCACCATCATACCTGCTTAGAAAGAAGGGGATTTATATCGGTTGATAATTTAAAAGTGGGTAAGGAAAGATACTTTGGAGTCCACAAAAATCGCAGTGAAAGTTCTTGCAAAATAGAATTGTATCCTTATCTTAAGTTAAAAGCAATATTGTAGAGCGTATTACCTGTAAAATGTTAGTTTAAAAGCAGAGAACGATATGATCATAAATTACTTACAAAATTATAAACTAACAAGATTGGCCATTCTATTTTTACCCATCTTCTTAATAATACTTACTTCTTGCAAGGGGGAGAAAGAAAAATGGCCTGCTGTGATTGATTGGATTAATCCGCCAAAGGTTCTGGATACGCGGGAGTTAGAGGGAACATGGAGCCCCGGGGATTTACTTACTGTGACATTTCAGGCGAGGTCGGGCAGTGATGGGGTTGTGCAGCCTTTTGAACTCGGACTCGGGATTTTCCCTGAAAAGTTTTGCTGTAGAGTACCGGATGAAATAGTTGTAAGAGAAAGGTTCGAGCCTACGAGTGCCCAGCAATTTTACATACTGGAGTGGGAACTTCCCGATGATTTAAAACCACAGGGAGACGGGATCTTCTACCGTATTTTTCTTGCACCCGAGCCTGACATCACACCATTAGAAGAAGGTGGTAGTGGACATTATATCATTATTAATGTGGAATAAGAGGTGTGGGGGTAGTGTGGTTTTCTCAATATAAGAGAGAAAGGATGCATCTTGTTCATAAATTAGTAAGGGTAGGTGGAATTAATAGAACGGCAGTTGGCTACATAATTAACTGATAAAAAAATTATGCATAATTTCGGGAAAACCAAGTCCTGGTCAGGTCTGTTCTTCAGTTGCATACTATTCTTCTGCTTCGCCGAGATCGCAGCATCACAAACTGCCCACCCTTTTAAAGGCCGTATCATCGAAAATGATGCCTATCGCACACCTCTGTATGGCGCTACAGTTTATTTCCCGGATCTTGAAATGGGTGGCACCACCAACCTGAGCGGCTATTTTTCTCTGGAGAATCTGCCCGAAGGAGAGCATCAGCTGCGCATATCGTTTGTCGGATATCAAACGCAGGAGCACCTTATCCATGTACCAATGGAGGAAGAGCTGGTGTTCGCCCTGGAGATGGATGCCCAACTGCTGGGTGAACTGGAGGTACTGGCAGACGCGGAAGCATCAGCCCAGATGCAGCAGGCTGGGTTGAGCACCATTCAGGTTTCTGCGCTGCCGCTCACCCATATCCCGAGACTGCTTGGCGAACCCGATCTGATCCGCATGGTACAGAACCTGCCGGGCGTAAAAACCGAATCGGATTATACGGGTGGTTTTTTTGTTCGCGGCGGACGCAACGACCAAAATCTGATTCTGCTGGATGGTGTGCCGGTCTATAACCCGTGGCACCTGTTTGGGATTTTCAGCGCCTTTAATACCGAAGCGCTGGATCGCGTAGAGCTCACCAAAGGGGTATTTCCTGCGAAATTTGGCAGCCGGGTAAGCAGTGTGCTGGATATTGGCCTTCAGGAGGGCAGTGAACGTCTCGGTGCGGGCTACTTGACGGTATCGCCGCTGAGCGCCTCGTTTTCCTACGGCCGTCCGATCAATCAGAACACCTCGTGGCTGGTTGCCCTCCGCCGCACGTATATGGATCCCATTTTCTGGCTTTTAAGCAGTCAGTATTCCAGCGAAAGCGATTCTGAAAAACACAACGGAACAATGGGGTATTACTTTTATGATTTTAATACGAAAGTGGTACACCGGTTTTCGCCCAAAATAAGCCTGGAAGCCGCGTGGTTTCGCAGCAGCGACCAACTGAAAATGATCGATGAAACTATCTATAAGACCGAGTGGGGCGGGGGCTATGAAGATGAAAACATTATCGGCTGGAGAAACAACACCGCCTCCCTGAAACTGAACTACCGGACTCCGGCTATTCAGTCGGAAACCCAGGCCTTCCTTTCATTCTACAATTCAGATAATACCGAAAGTCATGAAAGAAGGAGTTACCGCACTCTGTGGGGGGATAGCGGAATTTCAAGTGAACTGAATTTTGAAGAACACCGCTTTAATCAGCGGTTCCGGGATTCCGGTTTTCAGCAGCACCTAACCCTGCCGGTAGGGGAAAGGAGCAATGTTCAGGCCGGGGCACAGTGGATGCTCCACCAGTTCAGGGATGTCTCAATTTACCGGGAAGGGGAACGGCTTCGGGAAGAATTTTCTGACGGTACGCCTCCCGTTGAATATGACCGGGAAGCCATTGCCGGAGATTCCCTGTCTACCCGTTCACATGAATTTTCGGTCTATCTGAACAGTACTCTCCATAAGGGGGATGTGTCTTTCCACCCCGGTGTGCGGTATGAGTATTACAGCCTTGGGGGGTATCAGGTCGTGATGCCGCGAATAAACGTCTCGTGGCAGGCGACACCTTCACTGAAATTTTCGGCCGGCTATGGGCATTTCTCTCAATATTTACAGATTGTCGGTCTGGATATGATACGCCTGCCGATGGACCGCTGGTTTTGGGCGGATGAATCCCGCTTACCGGTGCGGTCGCGCATGGCCACAGCGGGTTTTGGGTACGAGTTGCCGGACTGGGGGAGAGTTACGGTAGAAGGGTACTACAAAACAACGGACAATCTGCAAAATTTTGATCCCAAAGAGCAGCGAAGCGCATACGGACATGCCGATTTTTTTGTTCGGTTTGGCAGCGAAACTCTCAGAGGAAACGGAGAAGCCTACGGCGTGGAACTTTTCCTGGAAAAAACGGATGGAGCGGTTACCGGCTGGCTGGGCTACACGCTCTCCTGGGCGTGGAATACGTTTCCGGAACTGAATAACGGGACACACTTTCCTTCGCGAACGGATAAACGAAATGATATTCAGCTGTTTGCGGACTGGAGTTTCACGGAAAACTGGAGTGTTGGTGCGCTGTTTAATTTCAAAACCGGGCAGCCGGTGACTTTTAGCACGGAGCATTATCTTGCAGCAGAAGATCCGCTCGGCATTGGGGATATAATGCGGCAAACCATGGCGATTACAAAAATGAATAATTTCCGACTACCAGCCTACCATCGCCTTGATCTGAATCTGGCCTGGAAAAATCGCCGGATATTCAAACGTCCCGCGGAGTTGTCATTCAATGTCATCAATGTATATAACCGGTTTAACGTGTTTTCACTGCAGTCAAATTCCTATATGGATCGTCAGTATGACGGAAATCAGACACTGGTAAAACCAAATAACAAATATTTAGGGCAGCTTCCGGTGCTACCGGTTCTGAGCCTGCGAATTGCGTTGGGAGGAGATGCGCAATGAAAACAATCATAAAAAGAAACATTTTGAAAATCCTGAGAGCAGTAAGTATTTGCAGTGCATCACTGTTTTTGAACTCCTGCGAACAGTCTGTGTATGTCAGTGCAGAGCCCGACCCGGTTTTGCAGGTGGACGCAGTGATTTATAACGACAAGCCCCTGCCGGTGATTGAGATCAAACAGTCATTTACCGTGAGCGGCAGACAGGATATTTACCTGAAAGAAGAAGAGCTCTATGTAAGCGGAGCCGATGTCGTAGTAATGCATAACGGAGATCCGGTGTCCGTTCGGGAAGTGAGCCCGGGAATGTACCAGCCGGAATCGGATCAGGTGGTGGAAATGGGTGATCAGGTACATGTTTTAGTTTCATACGAAGGGAAAACGGTTTCGGCTGAGGCTGAGGTACCGCGTTATTCCGTTGATGAAATGGTTATCCGGCCTTCGGGAGTAGCAGATTTTGCTTATGCTATTTCGTTGGCTCAAGGGTTTTATTTGCTGTATCTCATGCCGGTAGAAGCTGAGTTGCCTTTTATTGCAGATTTTACAGCTTTAAAAATTGCTATGGGAGAGGAGGAGATATATTGTCGGCCGTATTGTGTACATTCGCGCCATTTTGGTGAGCAATATACCGAACAGCAAACCCTTCTAATTCGACAAGAAGTTGCTGTGCTCTTACCGATCCCTGAGATTGTACAAGACCCGCCAACAGGAAACGTTACGGTACCGTTATATATTGATATGCAAATTCCAGAATCGATTTATGTGGATTATATCCAGTCGTATTCCGACGAACTTGTCACCAATACCGTAACAAATGTTCAGGGGGGAGTGGGCTTGTTTATCGGGGCGATACGCGTCGAGAAAGAGATCGAACTGGAGGTGGAATTAAGAAGCAGACAATGAGATACGCGTGATGGAGAAGTGGCAGAAATCAGCCGTTTGCGTAGAGAGGAGCTTTAATCGTTGAGTTAATCAACAGAAGGGAGTTCATCTGGTGATCGGATGACCATGACCACGATGGACTCAGCAGTACTCATAACTCCCATTGCGGTTCCGGGCACCGCAATGGGGTTTGTCACAAGTAAGAGATAACCGGTTGTCTCTCTACTGCCTGTCAAAAGTAGCTGTGGCATCTCCGGAGATCCCTTCAAACTGCAGATGTTCTGTAAAGGAAAAGGAGTTATTGTTGCTGGAAAAAGTAATTTCCTGGCTTCCCTGACCTACTGGCAAACCTTCTGCTGTAATGTTGTAGGTGTTTCCGTTTTCATGATCCCAGCTTCCTGTTCCGGAAGTTGTGCTGCATTCATTATCACTGCCGGTTGATGAGTAGAGATAGTGAAAGTCACCATCTTCATCAAACGTCAGTGTGGTTTCCAGTAGGCATCCATCTATAGATGTTAGATCCAGATCCACTCCACCTGTAGAAATAAACAGAGAGGAGAGTTGCCATGTGCCTGTTATTGAATCACCGTCTGGATCAGAAGTGTCAGTGCTGCTATCGCTGCATCCGGCCAAACCCATTCCTGCTGTAAGAAGAATAATTAGTAATCCTGATAATCTTTGACGTTTCATATTAGTAAGGGGGTTTTTGGTGTTGAAAATAAAATACACTTTCAACAAAAGTAATAGTTCCCGAAATAAAATTGAAAAAAATAATGGGTGGATAGAATTACTTTTTAAACAGGATGGTCAATATTCTGAAAACGAAGACGGAACTTTGTTTTTGTGGCTTACAATCATAGGTTTGTTGTTTTCAACTCAATTATATGTAATAACTCGGCAAGCGGTAGCGAACCGGGTGTCAGCGCTTGCGGAGAATCGGGCTATCGGGGTGAAGGTTTAATGTAAAAACAAAAAGAGGATTCTGACTGCTATATAAGGCGAACTTATAGACCTCTAAATCTTAAACATTATGAAGTCAGACATTGTACTTCTCTATTTGAGCCTGCTCTGCATCACCTTTTTACTGGTTGATACAGCATCAGCGCAACGACCTGTCGGGCCCTATCCGAGGCCGGAAACAATGGATCCCCCCCGTGATTGGAGGCAATGGATTGTCAGGAACCACACGTTCAGGGCCGGGGGTGCGGAAGCAGGGATTTCAACCTACAACTACTATATCGGGGTTCCGGTTTTCTGGATACAAAATCAGTTAAAACTGGTGCCGCAAATGAGTCTGTACTGGAGGCAACCGGAAAGCTGGAGGCACCAAGTGGCGTATGGCGGCAGAGTTCTCTATTTCGTGAATAACCAATATCTGTTGGAAAGAGGGGATATGAATCCCTATTTGGGAGGGTTTACTGCAATAGCCGGCAGAGATCATAATACCGGCAATGTGGTAGGTGTGGAGCCGTTTATATCCCGATATCTTAAAATCGGACTCGAACTGCAGGCCGGATTGAGATCGCATTATGGAGAGTATAAAGTGTTTACAGGAGCGGGCGTTGTTGTGGGTTTTAGCTGGTGAGGGGTGAGAGCTTCTATTGAGCATCGGGTTACAATGGTATCACACCTCTGGGGGCTAGGTGCACATTATGTTTTATTTTCATCCTGAAACCCAGGTTTAGCAGCAGTGGCTAAGCCGATGAACAGATGAATCAAGACAAATTTATGACCATCAAGACCGAAGATTTGTGGAAATAAAAAATCACACTTAGAACCTTACTCTCGCCTGAACCCCGATATCACTTCGGCGGTTGCCCTCTATCTGGTTCAGCCCGCTGCCAACGGTATTGCGATTCTGATAGACGGTTGTAGCCACTTTGAACCAGATATCGAGCCAGGAAGAGGCTTCAATTTTCAAAAGTATGTACATCCGCTGCCCCTGATCGAACAGCATGGCGTTGGATAATACATAGAGCAGATCATTCTCGAACTGAAATGCCCTTGAATTATACCCATCTGTGTCAAACAGGGTTGCTCTGGCATCCACCTGAAGCCTGGACCAGGGATGAAACCGGATATCCTGAAAGATCAGCAGGCCCCACTCTTTCTTCCCGGTTGCTGTCATAGATCGGATGATGTCCACACGAGAGCGTAATCTTATTTTAGGGTGCACCTGATAATCCGCATGCAGGCGATAACTGCTGCGGGTGGCATCACTGAGCAGGCGGATCTCTCTTCCATACATATCCTCTGAATTGTACTCCTCCCCACGGACTTTATAACGTGCCAGAAAATAGAGGGAGAGATCCCGTCGTGGTTGATATTCAATCAGCGCAAGCCAGTCGAATCCCGATGCAGGCTGATGTGTTTGAAATCGTGCCGCGGGAAAGCGAAACTGATCCAGATAACCGCTCAGGCGAAAGGCACCGCTCAAACGGTGGCGGACACCGAAATAAAACCCTTCTTCATTGCCCGGCATACCCGATTGTTCTCCGAAAGCGGCTCCAAAAATGGATTGAAACGCTTTGTCGTAATACCTGTAGGCAAGAGCGGCATCGGTATCTTCTCCGATTTCAACTTCTGCTCCAGCCAACACCCCGTAGGCTCCGTTATCGGTATAGCCGCTTTCTCCAAATAAAATCACGGGGCCGAGCAGCAGGCGGATATCCGCTGAGAATGCCGCCAGATCTGTGCCGGTAAAACGATACCTCTGGTAGGGCTGCGAGCCGCGTTCGATGAACTGATCATAGCGGTTTATATAGCCGGAAACGCCAATAAACCCGAACGGAAGTTCCGCCCGGATCCGTCCGCCATAGGTCTCCTGACCCAGGTTATTCCTGCGGGCAATTTCATTTGCCGTTCTGTGATACCCCGTTTGAGTGGGAAAATTAACCACACCTTCTTCCACCACGGTTGCTGTCCGCTTCCGGTTGGAATAGAAGCCGGTTATCTGAAAACGGTTGCCGTAGGTTGCCGCCACACCACGGAAACCGGAGGTCTCCTGTGCAGAGGTGAAGGGGCGTACGCCCCGGTCGTTTTTGGAAATCGTGCGGATTACATCCTGACCCTTGCCAAACGATCCGCCGCTCCACATAATCAGTCCCTGTCCGAAAGCCAGGCTGTAATCCCCGATAACAAGCATCTGCAGGTTGCCGGCATCCTCTACCGCAAAATGGAGAGAATTAAAATCAAAATCTGCCGGCCCGCGCAGCGGCTCACCCGGATCTTTTTCCTGTGTGAGATTCAGAGAAAGATGATTGCTGGTGTATCGAAAGCGCTGGTAGTACCGAACCGGGCTGCCCATATATCCAGAACCGTCATCACGAAGGTAGCCATTCTGTTTCTGAAGTGTCTGCTGATATCTCGAAAACATTTCGAAGCGGCTGTTATCAGTCCAGAAACGGGGATTCAGATAGAGATCCCTCCCTCGTTCGCGGCGGGTTCCTGCGGATAGATAGGGCCGGATTCTCCCAAGGGTTGCGGGTCCTATTCCACGGACTTTTACAAGATCTTCCACACTGGCAAATGGAGCATTGGATGCTCTGTATTCCACAATACTTTGTGCAAGCCGTAAATTGAGGCCGGGAACCAGCACAAGCTCATCCAGAGAAGCCCGGTTTATATTGAGGGGGTTGTTGGCCAGGTTTTCTACGAAATCCACAAGTTCTTCAATAGTGGATTCGGCATCTTCAGGATCTGCTTCTTCCAGAGCCCGTTCGAGATCCTGTTCCACCTGCACGCGAAGGGTGTCCTGATTCTGTGCAACTCCGTATGAGGCTGAGAATGTTATTAACAGAAAAGGCACTGACAGAAACTGCAGGTATTTTTTGAAAGCAGTTGCTGCTGTCACGGTTTGCGGGTGGTGTGCCTGGAATCGCCGATAGTAATGCATCAGAGATTGCAAACAGAGCAGCAGAGAGCTCACGCAGGGAGTGGGAGATGTATTTTTGTAAGGCAGCTGATCCGGCATTTGCTCGTAAATACCGTTCTCTGATTGGAGATAAGTCATGGCATCAGAATTGGATTCCAAAATCGAGCGCCGGGCTTAACCCCAGGGGATTGTGTTGCTGCAGGGCGAAATTGACCGACCATTTTTCAGCGAGATACCCAAATCCGATGGAGTACGTTTCCGGTTCTGTGGTAAATCCGGCCCGGGCGAAGAGGGAGCGGATGATTTCAAATTCCAGCCCGCCGCGTACCGATACCGGAAACATCACATCTTTTACAATTTCGGTTGTTAAAAGGGCACCGGGGGTCAGCTGGTAGCTGAAGCCGGCGGCAAGTTCTCTTGGTAGTTCTTCGTCAGTATTTCCGTAGGAAGGCTGATTCAGGTTGGTTGCGCGTGCTCCAAACCACAAACCTGTGGCAATTTCCGCGGCGAGTCCGATATCGATTCCGACCGCACCTGCCGATCCATAATTGCCTCCCTGATTGATATGGGTATAGGAAACACCCCCTCCAAAATGAAATCGTCCGAGGTTGTTTTTGTAGGCTGCAAGGATTCGGTTTTCGTTAAAAAGATTGAATCCGTAGCGGTGGATCCCTGCTGCAAAAACCCCTGCAGAGGTCGGGTAACTGGCGGTTGCGGCAATGTCTGTGATTTCGCTGATGCCAACGTATCGGAAACCATAAAATGAAAGGTGTGTGGCATCCGTTGGTAACAGTGCGGTGTTTAGAAAAGCAGACCAGGGATCACCCGGCAATGCCGTTCCCGTTTGTCCCATGGCAAGGGAGCGTGCTCCGGTACTGTTTTGTGCGTGCAGCGAAACTGATTGGACTGACAAAAAATAGACGGATGCCAGCAGATGAAAGAAGAATTTGTAGTTTTTGCTTTGTATCATGATACCCCCACATGGTATTCCCGGGAAGCTTTGCCAAACTGGAGGCTTAGCAAAATCGTTATTTTGCCCGCATTCTGCCTTATCGCAAAAATAAAGTCCTCGACCAGGACAACTATACCGCGGTTTTATTTTTGCTCTGGCGTTGAATGCAACCAAAATTCCTGGTTTTGCAAAGCCTCCGAGCAATTAAAGTATAATTTAGCTGGATTTTGGTCTCGTAGAATAAACCAGGAGCACCGCATTATTTATGATGTTTTAGATGACAAGCAGACGGTAGAAATTCTTTCTTTGAAAGGACATTATTAAAATACAACAATAGAGCCTTTAATAAACCTGTTGCAATAACCTTCACTTTATTGATGACGGGTTTCAGGAGAAATCTGGCAAAAAAAGAGATAGTCAAAACAGGTGCTTTTTCAATTGGCGTCGATCAATCACGGAATAAGGTGTCAATAGGAGTTAAAGATAAGGCTGTAAAAGAGACTGCGGTGATGGAAATGGAACGATTAAATATTTCTGATGATGCAATTGTATTCTATCAAATGACACCGCCTCAAAACCTGCCTGGTTCTTAGTACTGTTCTTTCCAGTAATCGTAATCGTCCCAATCCAGCAGCACTGTTTCGAACCGGCCGTGGGTAATCCGAACGGTATCAGGCAACTGCCGGAAAGATCCTTTTGGAGTATCCACCCACTCAGGGTCGCAGTAATACACGGCTTCATATTCGCCTGCTATAATGGCTCGGTAGCGTTCCCCTTCATCTACTTCCAGTTTGGTAAACCGAACATAATTTGTCGTATCCTCCGGATTGAGCCTGTAAGTTGTCATGGTTACGTCATCGATAACGCTTTCAGATATTATAGAGTGAAATGACAGTTGCTCAAATTTATCCAGCCGGTCGATATCGTTAATGACCAGAATGCTATCCAGAGGAATCGAACGGATGGCTGGCATTATCGAAAATTGGCTGTTATAATACGACTGATCAAACGGCGATGGTGTAGATAAACGCACGATAAAATAGATTCCATTTCCCGGGTGAATCCATGCGGTGTCGATCTCCACTTCTACCGGCTCTTCATTAAGGAGTGCCTGGAACCGCCATGGTGATTCGGGGCGCTCCCAGGGGATGGGACGATTGCTATCGGTAGAACCACATCCCCAGGCCATCAAAGCCAGGAGAGGAAAAACTATGGCAATTTGTATTGCGGGATTGGTCTTATTGATATTCATCTTGTTCTGTTTCATTGCTTTTTGATTAGAGATACCATTTGAGTGTAGGACGTTACATTTCCTGCAGAAGTTCCGCCTGTGGGTTGAACTTGCATATGAATTAAGTAGGTTCCTCCCGCAAGATGGTCGGCGATAAACTGGAATTGGTGTGCTCCGGCTCCAAAGCTGCCATTTGCCAGCTGGGCTACCCGCCGGCCCAGTATGTCAAACACCTCGACCCTCACGTTACCTGGTTGTTCCAGTGTGAATCCCACCGTTGTATGTGGGTTGAACGGATTAGGTGCTGCTGCCAGCAAGCCTGTTTCAAAAGAATGTTGATTTTCTCCACTCCCGGATGTTATAAAATCTGCACCATCTGTTTCAGTAGTTCTTACTTTTACACCATCTAAATTCCCCGTCTCACTGTCATTATCCAGCCTAGATTCAGCGATGGAGGCTAATGCCGCACAAATAGTACCCGGATCGCAGCCTGTAAATAAAACTACCGACCGGAAGCTTTCGGCCACCTGGTTCTGAGTATCTGTAACATCCAGCCGGACAAACCAGGTAGTTCCTGTATCACCACTCAATGTTGTACTCCAGGAAGGCTGAGTACTCATCGGCGTAGAAGGATAGTTTAAGGGATCTTGCGAAAGATACCAGGCGTAACTATAATTTCCATTTCCGCCGCATGGCTGAGCTGTAAAAGTATAATTTCCCGTCCAGGGGTCACCCGACGGTAAGATTGAAGCGCGTAACTCATTTGCACTGCGATAATCGGCGATTTCGGCAAAGGTAGAGATAATGGCTGAGGAATTGTTTCGGGAAGAGGTACCCGTTGGTGTACCCCGATAACTTACATTTGGATTAGAAAAATGTTTAACGGTAGAGTAAGGCCTTTCACAAAATGGATCCTCATTAAATGGTCGGCATGGATAAGCCATAATCGTAGAACGATACCGCCGCGATAAGAATATGCTGGGTTTGTAACTGAATCGTTCCCCGTAGGCATTGGGGAACGGAGGGGGGGACAAAGTCGGATCGTTGGGATGATGTTGAGCACCTTGAATATGCCCGATTTCGTGTGCAAAGGTGAAGTCAGGAGCTGTTGCAAAGTCAGCCTGTACGATGGCATAGGCGTCGTCATTTCCGGGATAGATATCTTTAACTCTGCCAATCACATTTCCATAATCCCCATCGGTTAAAAGAATCACGATATCGGCCTGGTGCTGGTTTCGAAGGTTTTGGGCTGACTGGTCTGAAATTAGTTTGTTTATATCTTCACCAATATCACTACCCTCATTGAAACTAAATTGCTGAATGTGATTAACAGCAATTCTCCGGCTTGAGATCTCGCTGTTAGAATATGCCTCGTTGGTTTCTTGAACGGCCAGATTAACAATAGAGGAGATATTGCGTCCCTGAGCAGCGGCAGGTGTATACAGTACCAGCAAGCGAATAATCTCAGGAGTACACCTTGCATTAAGCAAACCACCATTCCCATCGAATAATTGCGTTGACTGTGGAGGCGCGAAAGAGGTAGCAGAGCCATACTCAGGTTGTTGGTCTCTGCGTGCCAGATTTCTCTCAGCCAAAGCCGTTTCATTTACTTTTGTCAGCATGTGTATACGTTTATCCAGGGGACGAATTTGCCAAAAAATTCCTTCCAAATCGATGCTTCCGCTAACCTCACCGTCGGGTTCCACCGCCAGTATTATATCTCCTGTGTAGTTACCAACAGCATACAGATCTCCTGACCATGTGTAACTGCCATCATTTTGAATCTGTAAATCTTTCCGTTTTGCTACTACCTCTGTTGTGCCACCTGCCATTGAGGTTTGTATGGATTCATTCGTGATGTCCACGAAAAAACGCAATGCCAAAATCTGGTGCAGTTCATCAGGCAGCTCTATAAATATAGGTTGTTCAAGTAAGCTATTTTGCTGTAGTACAGTAAGACGCTCGCTCTGAACAGTGGTTAAAGAACTCTCTGTTATTTGCACTGGAACAAAAGCATTTTCCGGTTCGACTTGCTGGGCATTTACAGAGTCATTTAAGCCAATTAGCAGAAGCAATGAAAGGAATACACCAAACTTTTTCCATTTCCAAAAGTAAATAGATTGTCTATTCATAGGAAATCACCATATTTTTTTAATTGTGTATTTATTTATTGAGTTCTGAATGATTTTTTATTTGTACCGGATCTGTTCAACAAATCTCTATCTCCGTATTTCAATAGATATATACGAAACCTCACCAGTATCACCCGTTTTCTTGATAAATATGGTCGGTGTCCTCACCAGCCTGTGTAGAAAAACAAATACAGGTATTCCAATAGTCCTTACAGAACGAAGGGGCGGGTTGTACAAATACCATAAACTCCCATTACCGCCCCGGTTTAACTGTCAGAAAAGTAGCTGCAGATTCCTGACTTTTCAATCAATTACTACAAAATAGTATGAAAAGTGAACTTTGCAAATAACTTGATAAAAACACTCATTTTTTCTCTCTTTCCATCGGATATCTGCTG